>Ga0157363_1000129_pt1 | contig 57132 bp, 51 predicted proteins | sample AttsexASBM1_FD_111477 | JGI IMG/M metagenome (GOLD analysis project Ga0157363, IMG submission 111477) | Fungus gardens microbial communities from leaf cutter ant in Ribeirão Preto, State of São Paulo, Brazil - Atta sexdens ASBM1 | ecosystem: Host-associated > Fungi > Mycelium > Unclassified ... | reverse complement strand
CGCCTCCTTCACGTGCATATCGAGGCAGAAGGCGCAGTGATTGAGCTGCGAGGCGCGGATATCCACCAGATGCTTCAGCGTGGCGTCCAGCGAGGTTTTGCGTAACGCCATAGAGACGTCGCCAAGGGATTTAGCCAGCGCCGGGACGGTTTTAAAGTGGTTAACGCGTGATGTCATGATGCTTTCCTCTTTTTAGAACAGTGAGTTGATAGTGTTTAACGCATGGGGCAATGCGGTGGCGCGGCTGACGGGATCGTGCGTGCCGTCGACGCGGATAAATTCCACATCCTCAATGCCGATGTAGGCGAGTGCGACGCGCACGTAGGGCGTGAACTGGTCATCCTGCATAAAGGGGCCGTGGGCGAAAACGCTGCCGCTGGCGACCACGCAGTAGACCTTCTTGCCCTGGACCAGCCCGACTTTGCTGCCGTCGGCGGTAAAGGCGAAGGTGCGGCCGGCGCGGGTAATGTGATCGAACCAGGCCTTCAGCACCGAGGGCAGGCCGAGGTTCCACATCGGCGAAGCGATCACCAGCGTGTCGCAGGCGAACAGCTGATCCACCAGCTTTTCCGAGGTGGCGATAGCGCTGCGCTGGGCGTCGCTGCGCGCCTCCGACGGCGTAAAAAAGGCGCCAATGGTAAAGGCGTCCAGATGCGGCAGCGGATGCTGCGCCAGATCCAGCACCGTCTCTTCCAGCTGCGGATGGTGGGCACGCAGCCGGTCGACCAGATGCGCCGAGGCGGCGCGCGACGCGGATCCGCTGATATCGGGGCTGACGTTGATATGCAGTAGCTTCATAGGTGGCTCTTTCGCTGCTAAACAATGGAGAGATGATAAGCTTCTATGTCAGAGTAAAAAGGGCCATAAAACGTGAAAAAAGGTAGGACATAGCGGTGGGATACAGAGAGATTTACGCGCGCTATCGTCAGCAGATTCAGGCGGGCGTGCTGAAGCCGGGCGATCGCGTGCCGGCGATCCGCGTGCTGGCCAGCGAGCTGCGCGTGGCGCGTAAAACGGTAGAGGCCGCCTATGAGATTTTGATTGGCGAAGGCTACTTCGTCAGCCAGGGCGCGAAGGGCACGCGCGTCAATCCCGCGCTTACGCCTGTCACCAAAGAGCAGCCGACGTGGCAGCCAGAGGAGAGCGACCTGCCGCTGCGCATTGAACAGCGGGAGAGCAAAGGGGAGATGCGGCTCGGCATTCCGTCGCTGGACGCCTTCCCGCTGAAGAAGTGGCTGCTGATTTCCGGCAAAGCGGCGCGCAGCCTGCGGCCGGATGAGATGCTGATCCCGCCGGTGATGGGCTATACGCCGCTGCGCGAGGCGATCGCCAGCTACCTCAACATCTCGCGCGGGCTCGACTGCCAGCCAGAGCAGATCTTTATCACCAGCGGCTATCGCACTAACCTGCGGCTGATTCTGACGGTGCTGGCGCAGGCGGGCGACAAGGTGCTGTTTGAGGATCCCGGCTACTTCTTTGGTCAGAAGCTGCTGAAGCGGATCGCGCCCAACCTGCACTACGTGCCGGTCGATCGCGACGGGATCGACGTCGATCATCTGCTGCGCTATCACGCCGACGCGCGCTTTGCAGTGGTGACGCCGACCCATCAGAGCCCGCTGGCGGTGACGCTGTCGCTGCCGCGCAAGCATCAGCTGCTGGCGTGGGCGCAGGAGAACGAGAGCTGGATTATCGAGGATGACTATGACGGGGAGTTTCACTACACGCGCAAGGTGATCCCGGCGTTAAAAAGCCTCGATACGCACGACCGGGTGATCTACACCGGCACCTTCAGTAAAACCATTATGCCCGCGATGCGTATCGGCTATCTGGTGATGCCGAAAGCGACGCTGGCGCGCTTTCGCGAGCTGGGCGAGATTCTGGAGAACGGCCTGCCGCTGCTGCCGCAGAAAATCCTCGCGCAGTTTCTCAGCGAAGGGCACTTCTACCGGCATATTAAAAAGATGCGCATTCTCTACCAGCAGCGGCGCCGCATGATGCTCGACGCGCTACAGGCGTGCTTCCCGGATCTGTTTGAGTATCAGCTCACCGACGGCGGCATGCATATCGTCGCCTTTCTGCGACGCGGGATTCAGGATGTGGCGCTGGCTGAGGTGTGGCAGCGCCATCAGCTGCGCGTGCTGCCGCTCTCCGGCTGGTATATGCAGACGCAGAAGCGCTACGGGCTGGTGATTGGCTATACCAATATTCGGTCGTATGAGCAGGCGCTGGCGCTGCTTCAGGGCGTGGAGGAGGAGACAAGAAGGGCGATGACGCGTTAGGGCCGTGAAGGAATAAAGAGAGGCGCGAGGGACAGCTCGCGCCGGTACAGCGGCGGATTACATGCCGATGTATTTTTTGCCCTGCTTCAGCACTACGTCGCAGGCTTTGGTTTTCAGCTTCTCGCCCATCGGCGAGTTGCTCAGGCTTTGCAGGTTCAGCTGCTGGCCGTTGCCGGTGTTAAGCAGGCCGGCGATGCCCTGCTGGTAGTCGGTGCTCTGCGTCTGCGCCGTCTGGGTGCTCAGGCCGAGCTTGTCCAGCACCTGCTCTTTCACCGACTTCACGTTGTTATCCACCACGTTGTGCTGCACGCAGTACTGCATTACACCTGCGGCGTTGGTCATGCTGTTGGCGCTGACCGCCTTGTCGCCGCCGTTCAGCAGACCCGTCAGCGAGCCGAGCGACAGCCCGCCGTTCTGCGCGGTGCTGTTAGTGGCGCTGGTGTTGCTGTTGTTCTGCTGGCTGAGCTGCGACGCTGCGCTGCTCAGTTGATCCTGCCAGCTTGCCGCTGATGCGCTGCCTGCCAGCAGCAGCGCGCTGAACCCCATCCCCAAAATTGTGCGTTGTGTGGTTTTATTCATCTCAACCTCATTTTTTGTGTATCCCGCGCGCGATGCGTTGCTGCGCCAGTTTTGCTAAGAGGAACATGGGGTGAGAAAGTTCCGAGTGCGGAAGGTGAGAAGGGTGGAATCGGAGGATTCTGTAGGGGAAGGGGTAGGCATGATGGTGCGGGATGGGGTGAGAGAAGGTATGGCGCTTTTTTGGACGTTTAGCGCGCAGGGAAGGTGATTCCGGTTGCGCGGCTGGTGGGTAACGGTATAATCCTCAACGTTTTCCGCATCCCTTCCGTGCCGGAGTGGCGAAATCGGTAGACGCAGTTGATTCAAAATCAACCGTAGAAATACGTGCCGGTTCGAGTCCGGCCTTCGGCACCATCGGAACATCAATAGACGTCAACGGACGTCTTTTTTTGTGCCTGAAATCCAGTATCCGCAAGGCCTTCCTCGCTTTTTCACTCAACCTAAGTCAACCTGATTCAATCTACATCAACTTACTGATGCGGGTACAACTGCGGGTATATCCCGGTTCGATAATGTTTGTACCCACACAGAACCCTTGAAAGGATACTCATTATGGCTCTGAGTGATGTGAAGGTTCGTACGGCCAAGCCTGAAGAAAAAGCCTATAAGCTTACCGATGGTGATGGCATGGTTTTGCTGGTTCACCCTAACGGCTCCAAATACTGGCGGCTGCGTTATCGCTTTGGCGGCAAAGAAAAGATGCTGGCGTTGGGGAAATACCCTGAAGTTTCGCTGGCGGATGCCAGGGCTCGTCGGGATGAAGCCCGTAAGCTGTTAGCTAATGGTGTAGATCCCCTTGAGAACAAGAAAGCCGTGAAGGTAGAGCTGGAGCAAGAGGCTATAACGTTTGAAGTGGTAGCCAGAGACTGGCATGCCAGTAATCAGAAGTGGTCTGAGTCTCATAGTGCTCGTGTATTGAAAAGCCTCGAAGATAATCTCTTTACTGCTATCGGTAAGCGGAATATTGCGGAACTGAAGACTCGGGATCTGCTTGTACCCATCAAAGCAGTCGAGTCATCCGGACGCCTTGAAGTCGCCGCCCGTTTACAGCAGCGTACTACCGCGATTATGCGCTATGCCGTTCAGAGTGGCTTAATCGATTACAACCCCGCGCAGGAGATTGCTGGTGCGGTTGCTACGGCGAAAAGACAGCATCGTGCGGCTTTGGAGCTTAATCGTATTCCTGAATTACTTCATCGCATTGATCACTATTCCGGAAGACCATTAACCCGACTTGCTGTCGAACTTACCTTGTTAGTCTTTATCCGTTCAAGCGAACTGCGTTTTGCTCGCTGGTCTGAAGTAGATTTTGAAACTGCTATGTGGACGATTCCGGGGGAGCGTGAGCCATTGGACGGTGTTAAACATTCTCAGCGTGGTTCAAAGATGCGGACTCCTCATCTTGTTCCTTTATCGCGGCAGGCTCTGGCTATTTTGGAAGAAATCAAAAGTATGAATGGGAATCGAGAACTGATATTCGTGGGCGATCACGATCCATGTAAGCCTATGAGTGAGAACACGGTGAACAAGGCTTTGCGAGTGATGGGCTATGACACGAAAACGGAAGTGTGTGGCCATGGTTTCCGGACGATGGCTTGTAGTTCTCTGATTGAGTCAGGATTGTGGTCGAGGGATGCGGTAGAGCGGCAGATGAGCCATCAGGAGCGTAGCTCTGTGCGTGCGGCTTACATCCATAAGGCGGAACATCTTGGGGAGCGTAGGTTGATGTTACAGTGGTGGGCGGATTATCTGGATAGAAATCGTGAAAGTAGGGTTAGCCCATTCGAATCTTGTAACCATTTACTCAGTTAAATCAAGATAGTTGCAGATAATGGCTTTACATGTTTATGAACAATATACTTGAGTGCTAAAGCAGAACGAAAGCAGTTTTTTTATCAAAAATGGCTTTTAGTACTCGGATTTGAGGAGGTATCCATGATGAACCATGAGCAGTTAGTTCAGTATGGATTCAAGTTTGGAAAAAATGGACCTCATGCAGCGCGTTGCATGATGATCGAAGAATTGAAGATATTGCTCCAGGCACGGCCTGACAACACCTTACAAGAAGAATATAGGGTAAGCATTGTGGATGACAATATTCTTCATAAACCCAGTTCTAGTGCCAGGAAACTAACTTATCGGCACATGGTTGGTCTTTATGGGATGTCTCCGCACATACCTTTGTTCAAATTTTTTCGTCAACTTTGGGAGCTATCTGAAGAAGCTCAGCCTCTACTCGCACTGCAATTGGCTATTGCAAGAGATCCACTACTTCGAGAATCTGTTGGGGTCATTACGGCACTTAAGCCTGGGCAAATCTTACCCAGAAGCGTTATGGAAGAACACTTAGCAAAAGACGATCCAGATCGATTTAGTCAGGCATCACTTCAGTCATTTGCTCGAAACATTAGTGGCACATGGACTCAATCAGGTTATCTTTCGGGTAAGGTTAAAAAACAACGTACTGACCCAAAAGTAACGTATGTGAACGTGGTTTTTGCTCTACTTCTTGGGCACTTCCAGGGGCTTTCAGGTAAACGTTTGTTTGATAGCTTTTGGATGAAACTATTACCAGTTGATGAAACAACTTTGTACGAGCTTGCATATAGAGCAACTTTGCGCGGCCTGATTAATTTCAAACAAGCCAGTGAGGTCGTTGAAGTGTCTTTTGCACCTCTGAATCTCCTAGTTAAGGAATAACGTGATGTCTGACAGATTGTCAAAATTACTGAAAAGTTTTTCCAGTCACATCAGTGTGCCATGGGGTAACAATATCTCAGCTGAAGAGAAAGCTATCTTTGTCGTATATGACAAAGAGGATGAGCTTAAGCTTCGTGCTCGCATGACTGAATTTGAGCATGCATGCATCGAAAGCGAGCACCCATGGCTGTTGTTGGACTTGACCAATGAGTTCCCCTACTGGATGGCCAGACAGGACTACAAAGAGGCTTATTTCGAAGATCCAGAGTATCTGGAAGGAAGCTATGACTATTTTGCTGAAGAGCTTGTGTCGAAACTCCATGAGCAGATTAATGCGCACCAAACACCTGAATCTGTAGTGGCTCTTATGGGATGTGGGACCATGTTCGGCTTTGTATCAGTCTCCGCTTTAGTTAAATCTTTAACGACTCAAGTACAGGGACGCTTGGTGGTATTTTTCCCCGGAGAATATCATGAGAATAACTACAAACTGCTCGATGCCAAAGATGGCTGGGGATATCAAGCCACTGCGATCACTATAGCTTAACTAGGTAAAGAAAAATGCTAAACCGCGAAATTTATAAACTTGACCCTCTGGAAAGCAAATTGGCCAACAACGGTGTGGCTGAGGTAAAAGATGATCTCTCCAAAGGGGCTCTTGAAACATTAGATTATGAGCTGCGGACGTTTGTCTGTAGCGGGGCTTATGCCAAAGGCATGGCTGATATTCTTAGCAACTACTTACGAAACGTTAAAAGTTCTGGTGAACAACCTGCAGTTTGGATTTCAGGCTTTTTCGGTTCTGGGAAATCGCATCTAGCTAAAATGCTCAGAACCCTTTGGGTGAATCAGAAAATGGAGAGCGGAGCAGATGCTCGCTCATTGGTTGAGTTACCCGATGATGTACGACAATATTTTGACGAACTTTCAACATTGGGAAGTCGACTGGGAGGACTTCATGCCGCGTCAGGAACTTTGGGGGCGGGAGCAGAAGACAAAGTTCGATTAGCCTTGTTGGCGATCATTTTCAAATCAGCTGGGTTGTCTGAGCAATATCATCTTGCCCAATTTGAACTTTGGTTAAGATCTGAAGGGGTGCTTGAGCAAGTAAAAGCTTACATCCAACAGCATGCCAAAGGTAAAGAAGGCGAAGACCTTTGGAAGAAAGAACTGCGCAATCTCCATGTTTCACCAGTCATGGCGAATGCGCTGTTACATGCTTTACCATCTCTTGGAAGTGATGCTAAAGAAGTACGAGATATGCTGCGTGCGCAATATAAAATTGTTGATGATGTATCAAATACGGAAATGGTTCAGTCGATTGTTGATGCATTGTCAAATGAAGGCGAAATGCCCTTAACTTTGGTTGTTCTTGACGAGGTTCAGCAGTATATCGCTGATGATCCAGATCGTGCTCATCTTGTGCAAGAGACCGTTGAAACATGCTGTAAAGCTGGCGCACTTAAGTCGAAATTGCTTTTCGTCGCCACAGGGCAAAGTGCCTTATCCGGGTTGCAAAACCTGCAACGCCTTATGGGGCGTTTCCAGATTTCTGTTCAGCTTGAGGATACTGATGTCGATGCGGTAATCCGGAAAGTTATTCTCCAGAAGAAAGAAACTGCCAGAGCTGAGATCGAATCCGTGGTACATCATAACCTCGGTGAGATTAATCGTCATATGAGTGGTTCTGTTATTGAAGCTCATAAAGACGATGAAAAATGGATGGTTGCAGACTATCCGTTACTGCCAGTGCGTCGTCGTTTCTGGGAGCGAGTCCTTCCTGCGCTGGATAAAACCGGAACCGGATCCCAACTACGAAATCAGTTACGTGTAGTGCATGAGGCCACAAAATCTACGGCGCTTAAACCGTTGGGTTCAGTTGTCCCTGCCGATTTTATCTATGAACAAATTGCAATCAACCTGCTACAAACGGGTGTTATTGGCAAAGAGATCTACGAAAAGATAGCTCGCTTCAAGGCTGGGGACGAAGATGAAGTCCTCCAGGGTAGAGTGCTTTCGTTGATACTACTCATTAGTAAACTACCAACAGATATCAATCACGGTATTGCCTCAACGGAAGCTTTCCTCGCTGATTTGCTTCTGGAACATTTAAGTGATGGTAAGCATGAACTGAGAGCAAAATTGCCACATTTAATTCAACAACTGGTTGATGACGGCGACTTACTGCCAATGAATACTAGTGCAGGTGTTGAATACAGGTTGCAAACGCTTGAAAGCCAGCAGTGGCATGATACTTTCAAACAACAACAAAATGATCTACGCGGTAACCCACAGCGTTTAGAAACGTTCCGCAGCCTCGAAATAAAAAACCGTGTTAACACTGCCCTAGGGTTTGGTAGCGTGAATCAAGGGGTCAGTAACGAACCCCGTAAGATCACCGTGTGTTTCGATCAGGATCTTCCTGCCGATGCTAAAAAAAATCTCTATGCTCATGTACTTGAATGTAAAGAAAAAGCTTTCGAGGATGCAGTGCGTAGTGCGAACCCTGATGACGCCACTATTTTCATTCATGTTCCATCCATTCGCCGTAATGAGCTACTGAGCGCAATTGTCGATTTTAAAGCGGCGGAAACAACTCTGGAAGTGAGTGGGATACCCTCTACGGATGCGGGTAAAGACGCTCGCGCTGCAATGGAGCACCGGAAGTATGAAGCTGAGCGCACCAAGAAACTGATCCTTAAAGAAATTATTGATGGTATCCAGGTACAAATGGCTGGTGGGAGCGAAGTACTTGGTGACACGCTAGTTGAGCAGTTCCAGAATGCAGGTAAGAAAGCATGTGAACGGCTCTATACAGAGTTTAAGCAAGCAGATCAAAGAGGTTGGGATAAGGTATTTGAGCGTGCAAGTAAATTCGCTGATGCCAATGCTCTGGAAGCTGTAGGCCATAATGATGAAGTGGAAAAGCACCCTGTCTGTGTCGCCATTAAACGCTATATCGGTGTTGCAAAAACTGGGGGAGAGATACGAGAAAACTTTATGTCTGCTCCTTTCGGCTGGCCGAAAGATACCGTTGACGGCGCTCTTTTTACCATGTTGGCTGCTGGTGTATTGAAAGCAAGCGACTCTCAGGAAAAATCAGTCGATGCGAAAAGTTTGGAGCGCAGCAAAGTCTCTCAAACCAACTTTCGGCCTGAAACCGTTAGCTTGACGCCGCGGCAGTTGGCAGGCATTCGAAGTTTGATCCATGCGATTGGTTTGAACTGCACCAATGGTGAAGAGCAATCCAAATTAAGAGATGCGATAGAAACCGCCAAGCAATTGGCTCGTAAAGCGGGAGGCGACGCCCCATTACCATTACCACCAAAAGCAGAATTACTTGTTGAAGTTGAAAGGCTTTCTGGTAATGAACAGCTAATGGCTGCTTTCGAACGACATCGCGATATTATCGATGAAGTGGAGAGTTGGAAAGGGCTTGCTGAAAAAGTGTTCGTCAGACAAGCTCGCTGGGGCGAACTAAAATCGGCGCTTAAGTATTGCCAAAATTTAGTTGGTTTTGACGAGCTCATGAACGAGGTGCATGCGATTGAGCAAAACCGAAGTCTGTTAGCCGATCCTGATCCAGTACAGCCGTTGCTGAAGCAGGTAATTGAAAAAATTCGCGTTGCGATTTTGAAAAAGTACGAAGATTTTCAAACTGAATATAACGAGTGTCTAAAGGAATTGCATGAAGATGCAATCTGGAGCCAGCTTTCTACAGAGCAGCAAGAGCGATTGCTGACAAAGCATCATCTGGATAACCTGGAAATGTCACCGTTATCTGATAACGACAGAGTGCTCGATTGTATTGAAAATACCTCGTTAGAACAGTGGAGTGATAAAACGTCTGCTTTGGCAGGTCGTTTTAGCCGTATGCGGCAGGATGCGGTTGATATGTTAGTGCCTAAAGCAAAAATCGTACTTTTACCAAAATCAGTCATTGAAACAGAGGCTGAGCTCGATTCCTGGTTGGCAAAAGTTAGACAAGAAGTTATGTCCGCTTTAACTGAAAATCGTCCTGCATCGTTGAAATAACCACTCATCACACCTGAAGTTCAGACAACCTTGTCTGGGCTTCAGGTGTGAGTCTATATACAAAATTAGAAGTAACCTCAATTTAAGAGTACTACATGCGAAAGTCACTGGATAAAACGCTTAGAAATCAACTGGAAAAAGTCGTTGTCAGGGCCCGAGAACTGATAGAAAAAGCTGCATCAGAAGCATTAATACGTTTAGGGGTGGAGACGGCGGAAGCTCCGGCATACCTGAATGATAATGAGCGTAAGCTGCGTAACCGCCTGCGAGCCCATGCCCGTCAGTTGGGAGACAAGCTGCAGTCTAATGGTGTGCAGGGAACTGAACGCCTGCGGGCGGAGGTTAGCTATGAGCACTGGCATCGTATGTTGTTTGCCCGGTTTTTGGAGCAAAACAATCTGCTAATGCTGGATAAATATCTTGCTGTCACGTTGAGCGACTGTCAGGAATATGCTGAAGAAGAAGGTTGTAAAGATGGCTGGGAACTGGCCGGCAAGCTTGCTCAGAGAATGCTGCCTCAGGTATTTAGGGTCGATTCCCCCATATTTGAGCTGCAAATTCCCGTCGACCGCATTCGTGAATTAGAGGATTTGATTCTGACACTTCCTGGTGCGGTGTTTCAGGCCCAGGATAGCCTGGGATGGTGTTACCAGTTCTGGCAAAGCAAACGTAAAGACGAAGTAAATGCGGCGGGTATTCCGATTGGTGCGGATGAGTTAAGCCCGGTCACACAGCTGTTTACCGAACCTTATATGGTGAGTTTCCTGCTGGATAACAGCCTGGGGGCGTGGTGGGCGAAAAAACAGCTGACGGATGCGGATTTACGCTCGGCCAGTGATGAGAAAAGCTTGCGTCAGGCTGCCGCTATCGAGGGTGTGCCGCTGGAATATCTGCGTTTTGTTAAAACCAGCGATGAGCAGGGTGAGTTGTGGCAAGCCGCCGGCGGCTGGTTTGATGGCTGGCCACAGGAAGTTCGTGCACTGAAAACGCTGGATCCGTGCTGTGGTTCAGGGCATTTTCTGGTTGCATTATTCCTGATGCTGGTGCCAATGCGTATGCAGCTTGAAGGACTTGATGCCAGAAGCGCTGTAGATAAGGTGCTTGCTGATAACCTTCATGGCCTTGAACTTGACAGCCGCTGTGTGGAGATTGCTGCCTTTGCGCTGGCGCTGGAGGCTTGGCGATATCCCAATGCCGGAGGTTACCGTACCCTCCCTGCACTAAATATTGCCTGCTCAGGGCTGGATGTCAGCGCAGCTACCCAAGAATGGCTGGCACTTGCTAAACACAATCCGGATATCAGCGAGGCACTTAATTGGTTTACCCGAACCTTCAAAGATGCTCCGGTGCTGGGCAGCCTGATTGACGTCAATACGGCTTATTACGAAGGAAAAACTGAAGGCAAAGCCTCCCCCTGGCAGGTTCTCCTGGATGCGAAAGTTGCAACAGATGATGAAGCAAAAACAGCCCAAGTAACAGCTCAGGGCTTAGCAATGACAGCAAAACTATTGTCAGAAAGGTATAACCTGGTAGCTACTAACGTGCCTTATCTGGCACGTGGTAAACAGTGCGAGGCGCTTAAAGAGTTTTGTGAGAACTATTTTCCTGAAGCAAAAGCCGACTTGGCTACGGTGTTCTTGGAGCGCTGTACAGGTTTCACCCCAATCGGCGGTACTTCAACAATCGTCTTACCGCAGAACTGGCTTTTCCTGACGAGCTACAAGAGGTTCAGAGAAAAGTTGCTAACAGAAGAGACTTGGAATCTGATAGCTCGTTTGGGGCCAAGGGCGTTTGAAACTATTTCAGGTGAGGTGGTTCAGGCGATTTTGATTATTCTCACTAAGGGAACAGCAATTAATGGAGCTTTGCTGCATAGTGTCGATGTATCCGCACCAAAAACTGTGTCAGAAAAAGCAGGGAAGTTGCTTGAAGAGGTTTTACAAACTGTTGAACAATTAAAGCAATTGGATAATCCGGATTGTGTGATTATTTTAGCGGAATCATCTGCTTCTTCTCTGTTAAGGGACGATGCAAAAGGGTTGGCAGGTATTCTAAATGGGGATTCCCCGCGATTTCAGCGCCAATTTTGGGAGTTTAATTGTAAAGGAGAGGATTTCGTATATCAGCAAAGTACCGTTTCAACGTTCATTCACTTTGGGGGGCTTGATAAGGTTATTGAGTATGATGATACAAATGGCCATATGCGTTTACCTGCTGAATATCGTAGAGACAGGCTTCACGATTCTGATCAAAGAGGGAATTCTGCATGGGGTCGATGGGGGGTGGCAATTAGCCAAATGAGAGAGCTTCCTGCAGCACTCTATATTGGTAACAAGTTTGACTCGAATATTGGAGTTCTGTTACCCAAAAATAATAATGTGCTTGCTGCACTTTGGTGTTACTGCTCTAGCCTTGATTATAATAAAGAAGTACGTTTAATTGATCAGAAATTAAATGTAACTAATGCGACCTTAGTAAAAGTTCCGTTTGAGTTTGAACACTGGTCAATAGTAGCAAAACAGAAATATCCCAATGGTCTTCCTAAACCCTACACCAATGACCCTACTCAGTGGATTTACCACGGCCATCCCTGTGGCTCTGTTATCTGGGATGAAGAAAAAAAATGGACTACTATCGCTGATAAGCGAACCGACGAGACAGTACTACAAGTTGCGGTTGCTCGCCTTTTGGGTTACCGGTGGCCAGCAGAGCTGGATGACAAAATGGAGCTGGCTGATGAGATGCTTTACTGGCTTGGTAAATCTGATGAACTGCTTAAACTCGTGGATGATGATGGTATAGTCTGCCTGCCAGCACTTCGCGGGGAAAAAGCCGCCGCTTCTCGCCTGGAGGCCATGCTGCAGGCTGCCTACGAAGAGGACTGGTCATCCAGTGTTCTTAGTGATCTGCTTGCCAGTGTTGGTAGTAAGAGCCTTGAAACCTGGCTGCGGGATAAATTCTTCGAACAACATTGCAAACTCTTCCAGCACCGCCCGTTTATCTGGCAAATCTGGGATGGTCTTAAAGATGGATTCTCAGTACTGGTCAACTACCATAAGCTCAATTACCAGGGTTTGGAACGCCTGATTTATACCTATCTTGGGGACTGGATCCGTACTCAGGAGCACGGTTTCAAAGAAGGCATTGATGGTGCAGAAAGTCGTTTGATGGCGGCTAAAAACCTCAAAGACTCGCTGGAAGCCATCCTTAAAGGAGATGCCATCACCGGCAAGAGTGGTCTCGACATTTTTGTGCGCTGGAAACCGTTACACGAACAGCCTATGGGCTGGAACACGGACTTAAATGATGGTGTGCGCCTTAATATTCGTCCGTTTATGCAGGCACGGGATGTGGATAAGAAGGGGGCCGGTGTTTTACGCACTAAGCCCAATATTAAGTGGGGTAAAGATCGCGGCAACGACGTTGAATCGGCCCCCTGGTATTATCTGGGCCTGCAGTATGGTGAAAAAGAGGGGGCGCGTATCAATGACCACCATATCAGTCTTGCAGATAAACAAGGTGCCAGAGACGAACATGCAAATAAGGAAAATCACGGATGATTAAATCAGTATTTAACTATCCGGTGTCAACCTTGTTGGATATTGAAGCAGGGGTGGTATATGCCATCCCACGTTACCAACGGGAGTACACCTGGGGTAAATGGCAATGGGATGCCTTGTTTGAGGATCTATTAGAAAACGACCTTAATTACTACTTGGGATCGATTATCTGTATCAACCAAAGTACAGATACGCTGGCTCTGCAGCAGTTAGAGTTAGTGGATGGCCAACAGCGAATGACCACATTGTCATTATTGTTAGCTGCCATTTATGCAAGCTACAACCAGTTAGGCATTGAACTTGAGATGGAACAGCAGATAGAGCTGTATAACCTGAAGCATAAATTGGTGCTGAAAAAGAATGCGGACCAGCCCCGATTAGTACCTCAGGTGCAAAATGCCAACCAGCAGGATTACCTGGCGGTGTTGAAAGAGGCAGGCATTCTTAAAGAAGCTGAGTGGGTTTCCAATGCAGGTAATCGTCGGGTATTTCGTGCCTATCGACATTTTTTAATGCGTATTGAACAGTATGTCAGTGAGAGCGAAACCCCATTGCAGGCACTGAATGCGCTACTTGATAAAGTCAATGCATCTACTCTAGTAAAAATAGAGGTGGCAAGTCATTCAGATGCTTACACCCTGTTTGAGTCACTTAACAATCGCGGTGTGCCTCTTACCGCGATTGATTTAATGAAAAACAAGCTACTGGCGAAGATCGAACAGATTGAGCCGGGCAGTATTGATAAGTCTTTTATCAGCTGGACCAAAGTGATGGAAGCCCTGGGGGATGATTATGGGGTACAAGAGCGTTTTTTCCGTCAGTACTACAATGCGTTCAAGCCTGAGTTAAAAGATATCGTCAATGTACCAGTAGCGACGAAATCTAATCTTATACAAATTTTCGAAAAATTGATTGCTCATGATCCGCATCAATTCCTACAAGCTATGCGCAGTCATTCTGACTGGTATGCGCAGATTGTAGGGAATTGCGAAGTTCCGGATGAACCTAAACTAACAAAACTGCTTAAAAGTCTGGATAGAATTCAAGGCGCTCCTTCTTATCTCTTATTGCTAATGTTGTTTGCCAGACGACAGAACTTAGCATTGAGCATTGAGCATATTGAAAAAGTGGTCACTTTGCTGATCAACTTCTTTGTCCGTAGGAACACTACTGATGTGCCTGCTACTCGGGATTTAAACCGCATATTTATGGAGTTAACTGAAATTCTGCAAAGCTGCCACGGTGAGCAGGTTGTCAGTGCGATTGCTAATACCCTAGGGTCTGTCAGTACCTCTGATGAGCATTTCCGCCAAGCGCTTAGTGGCGGTCTATACGAAGAAAATAGCTGGGTCTGCCGCTTTATCCTGTGTGCTCTTGAAGAAAGCATGATGACCAAGGAGAACCAAGTAGACCTATGGGCAGTGGAAGGCAAGCAATATGTGTGGACCATTGAGCATGTTTTCCCACAAGGATTAAACATCCCTGATTCTTGGGTAGATATGATAGCGGATGGCGATAAAACGTTGGCGGAGCAATATCGTCAAAGCCATGTGCATAAACTTGGTAACTTGACTATCTCGGGATACAACAGTTCTTTAGGGAATAAGTGTTTTTTGGAAAAACGCGATCGTACGACCCGGGATAAACGTCCTGTAGGCTACAACAATGGTTTGTATCTAAATCAGGAGCTGGCTATTACTGAGACTTGGTCAATAGTGCAAATTGAGCAAAGAACAACCGCGATGGTAGATAAGGCACTAATTCTGTTTAGTTTACCGGGTGTCGTCGGGAGATAACGAATGCAAGTAATTGATAAATTGATAGAGCAGCTACGGGGTAGTGCACATTTTAATCCTGCGGTGCAGGAGGCCCCAGCAGCGGTGCTATGGACAGATGAAGCCTGTCAATGGCAACGTGCCATGCCATTGATTAAACAATTTATTCCAGAGCTGCTCGAACTTGGTGATTATCAACCAGAGCAGCGGACTGGTCCGGCTATTTGGTTAAAGTGTGCCATTGCTGGGGTGTTGGAAGAGGTTATGTTACCTGAAGGTCGTACACCAATTATCTATCTTCCCAAAATTGGGCGAAAAGCGTTGCGCGCTATCGAAGATTGCCCGGACTATTTATGTCCTTTAGCAGAATTACAATATCGTGGGTGTTGGTGGGCCTATAATACGGCAGGACGTGATTGGAGTATAAGTTCTTTTCTGACAAACCCACGAGTTGGGCTTGAATTAGACGTAGCAAAAGATAAAAACACATTAGAAATTATCCCCCAAATCTTGAAGGATCTTTTAGAATCCCGTGTTGAAGACTTACAAGGAAAGCGGTTAGAGGCTAAAGATTTTCAATCATTAGTATTTAATGATCCTATTAAAGATCTACTTGGGTGGCTGAATAATCCCGAAGATAAGCGTAAGCAGTGGGACGACAATAAATGGTCGCTTTTCAGTAATACTTGCTCAAGTCAGTTTGGTTATGAACCAACAGATGCTAATTATTCTCAAATGCTCGCATCCCTTTTATCTGCCCAGGGGGCGTGGCAAGAAGTGTGGCAGCGCTTTGAAGATACCGCACATAACCTATCAGGATTAATCCTTGTCCTTCGTGATGTAACCCCTGATTTAGCTGCTGATTTAAGTCATTATCCTATTGAAAATACTCGCGATGAAAAAAGCCTTGCCGATGCGCTTGCTGGCCTTCCTCAACTTGATGTAAACAAAGTTAGAGGAACTATCTGTTCACTATATCAACAGAATAAAGAGCGCGAAAGCTGGCTTTGGTATCGATTAGGGGAATCTAAATACCTCGAGATTTTGGCCCATCTGGCAAAAGTCGCTGAATTGACCCAGCAAGTGTTCAATCATCAGTCACCGGAAGAGATGGCAGAGCTATATCAGGAGTGCTTCTGGCAAGTCGATGCTGCAGCGTTGCAGGCCATGGCATTGGCAAAAGAACCGGGCCAACAGGAATTAGTCGCAAATGTATTAAAACTAATATATTCCCCTTGGTTGAACGAGGTATCGCTTAACTTCCAACAGTTGGTTAAAAGAAAAGGATATCCCGGGAATACTGAAATTAAGGAAGCGACAGCTACTTACCAGGTTAAAGGGATGGTAGTGTTTTTTGTAGATGGTTTGCGTTTTGATTGCGCTAAAGTATTAGAGCGTAAGCTTACTGCGCGTCATTTGATTGTCGATACCAAAACACAATGGAGTGCTCTGCCATCTTTAACTGATACAGCGAAAGCTGCGGTTACTCCTGTTGCTGCACTTTTGAACGGTGCTTATGACACTCAGGATTTTAAGCCTTCAGTAGTGGCAACGGGTAGTGAGTTTAGTAGCTATCAATTAAAAAAAGCATTGGCACAACAGGGGTGGCAATACCTTGAAGGATTGGATACTGGTGAGCCTAATGGCTTAGCGTGGCTACAAACAGGTGACCTGGATAACCTGGGACATCAGCAGCAAAGAAAATTACCTCTTGGTATTGATGATGTTCTTGAAGAAATAGCTGATAGGGTTAGCTATTTGTTTGAAGCTGGATGGAAGCAAATCCGTATTGTCACGGATCATGGTTGGTTATGGCTTCCAGATCAATTACCTAAAGCAGATCTTGAAAAACCATTGGTTCGTAAGTACTTATCAAGATGTGCTATTCTCAAGGATAATGCCAGTACGAATTTGCCTCAGGTAGAGTGGTATTGGAATTCCTCAGTGTCACTTGCCATGGCTCCAGGCATCAGTGCATTTACTGCGGGAGATTACTACAATCATGGTGGCCTAAGTTTGCAAGAATGTCTGACACCTGTAATTAAAGTTACTAAGGACTAGAATTTTATTACTTAAAATAAGTTTCATCGAATATTTTCTAAAAGCCGCTTATAACAGCGGCTTTTAGCTATTTGAACACGCTGGAATTGCGGATGCGAGATAGCTGTTTTGTAGTTACTTTTTTTTGTTCTGTCACTCCACTAGAGTAGTTTCCGCGCTGATAGAGCACCATAATCGTATCGTCATATTCACAACCTAAGGCTTCACTAATTTCCTGCATATCCTCTCGGTCCATGGCACGTTTGTAAGCATCTTTTTGTTTAGAAAGATTATAAATACTGAATACACACGCAACTATGAGTTTGTCAGCAGTGGTCTCTCCACCACCAGGGTTAACAATTAAGTTAAATTCTACATCTTCACCCAGCTTCAGGCGTGAATTAAAATCCAGCACTCTGCTCTTCGCACAGCTCGGCGAGAAGTCATTATAGGTGACTCCATTTACCCACTGAGCTTTTATCCAGTTTCTATCATCACCTCGCATTGCACGACCAGATTTAGGATAGGGCGCTCCTTCATTCAGGAATTCGTCACGAATTAATTTGATTGCCTCAAGCAGCTGTGGATCGTTGGTATAGGCGCTGAAATTAGCTTCGGGCTCAGACAATTTTCCAGAAATGACTAGGTAGCTTTGAGTTAGGAATTTTTCCGAATCATCACGTTTTTTGGTGATTACAGTTTCAGTAAAAGGGGTGATAAACATTCCTCGGTCAAAGCCTCTGACTTGATATTTCGCACAAATATCTTCAAATGAATACCGTAACCCATCGAAATCATTCAGTTCATCGCTGGCCTCGAGATGATCAAGTAGTTCAGAATACGCTCGAACAGCTTCCAGGTTTGTAAAATGTTTCGCCTGAGTATTCTGGTGGTATCCACATGCTCTGCCAACGTTGGCTTGCACCACTGCGGCTATATTGGCAATAGAGCTATCCCATGTGTTTATTAGCGTGTTTTTCATTTCTTGGCCAAAGTTAATACCAGCGCGAAATCCAGCCACAGTTATAGCGATTATCTTTTCATCAAACATTGCTGCTGTTTCGTACGCTCGTTTGAAGTCATCGATAGATGAGAGTTCATGATCGTCAACGCCAACAAGCTTTTGACCTATGATTAAGATTTGCTCTTCATCTACACCTTGATTAATCAGTACTTGTTTGGCTATGTTTGCTTGACTTGATGGAACCCTAATCAGTGACCAGCCTACGCCCTGATGTTCTTTAAACTGGCGTATAAAGCGCTTTTGTAGCAGTGAATCTTCACAAAAATCGCGTTGATCATCATCAAGTTTGACCAGCTGGTTACTGCGATGCATTTGTCGAATGCCATGATATTCATCACTAGCTCTGTGAAATACCAAAGACGTATTGAAGCTGTGACGTAGAATGGAATCTTCGCTAGCTGAGTAGAGTGAGCTAAATGGAGTTGCGGAAATAAATACAACTTTACAGTCTACATTAACTTGTTCCAGGTAATTAAATATCTTTTCATAGCGAACACTATCAATGCCAGAACCATAGTGACACTCATCGATGATGATAAGCTTAGGTGATTGGCGCTTAAAATCCGATTTAAGCGCATTATCTATATTTGTGAAGTTACTAACAACGACATTTTTGCAGGGGGCAAGGTCAAGCTTTGCTTGCTCTTGAAGTGCCAGATCTGCCATTGTCACAAGATATAAAGTATCTTTTAAGTATTTCCGGTTAGCCAATAATTCATCGGGTAAAGATAGTCTCTGAAGGCAGGCAAGGGCAAGAGCGATGCCTGATTTTCCTGACTGCATTTCCGCAGCAAGGATCACTGCTTTTGAACCAGAGTTCAATTTAGTAAATGCTTTCTCAGCAGCGTTGCGTTGGTGTTCAAAAGTATTTTCAGCCATTGAACACTGGACATAGTTGCGATATTTATTTGAGCTATTCATATGTCAATATAAATTTTAGGAGGCATGTAGCCCCTTGTATTAATAAGTAGATTCTACTTTGTCAGAGAAATGGGATTCATCGCTAAGCTCACCTGACTGCTCAGGAAGTTCGTTGTGCTGTTTCTTAGCAAGAGTACGTTCAAGGTCATACTCACCGCGCTTGTAGATAACAAGTAGAGTGTCATCATGCTCAACACTAAAGTAGTCGCACATCTCCCAAACATCTTCAAGAGTCATAATATTCTTTGCGACATTTCGGCGAGAAATGTTGTAAACGCTAAAAATGGTTGCCACCACAAACTTATCTTCAGATAACTCTCCGGAACCAGGTGCTACAACGCGGTTAAACTCTAAATATTCCCCATTATCAATTTGTTGGGTGTGGGTTTTAGTTTTTTCTTTTTGAGTTCCGTCAGCGCGTGCCTTCTCGGGGTTATTGTAACTATCCCCATTGACCCAATGTGCCTTGATCCAGTTCTTGCCTTTACCTCGCATAGCTCGATTACCTTTGACGCTTGGCGCACCTTTAATCGTGAACTCTTTGCGAATAATATCGATCGCCTGAAGAAGATACTTATCTTTGGTGTACTCGGTGAACTCAGCATCATCGTCAAGAAGTTTTGCGGGTACAGCAATGTAGCTATCAGTTTTATACGTTTCAACATCACCGATTGGGCGACGACGTTTGTATTTGATAGTTAACCCAACATCCAAACCGTTGACATGGTATTCCTGGCACACATCTTCAAAAAACTCTTTTAACCCTTCGAAATCAGACGCTGCTTGGTCAGAGCAGGTGTTTTCAAGATGGTCAAGGATACAAGCATAAGCCTCAGCTGCATTTAAGTTAGTGAAATGAGTTGAAGAGTTGTTTTCATGGTAACCACACGCCCTGCCAATGTTGGCTTGCACCACTGCGGCAACACTGGCAACTGTACTATCCCACGTCGAGATGAGATTATTTTTCATCATCGCACCGAAGTTGATACCAGCTCGAGCTCCAGCAACAGTAATAGCGATTAGTTTTTCTTCGAACAACTGAGCATCATCAAACTCCTTTTTGAATTGCTCAATGCTGCAATGTTCATCTTCTGGTACCCCTGCTAATGAATTACCAATAATGTAAACAGCATTCTCATCGATGCCTTGCGATATGAGAAACTGCTTAGCTTCCATCGCCAAGCCAGCGGGCACCCTTACGAGTGACCATCCCATACCTTTATGACTCAGAAATTGTTGAACAAACTCATCGCGTTGAACGGACTTGCAAAGGAAATTACGACTTTCATCCTCAAGGCCTTTGACCTTACTATTCATTAACATCTCTCGGACGCCGTAGTATTCATCGCTAGTTTTGTGGAATACCAGGCGGGTGTTAAAGTCTCGACGCAAGATTGAGTCTTTTAGGGCCGCTTCAGCAACATTGCGGGCTTGAGTTAATAGTTCTGCATCATTATCATTCTTGGCTTCTTGTTGAAGTTCTAGAGCTTCTTGATATTCAGTCTCTGCTCCATAGAGAGCACCGAAGGGGGTGGCAGAGATGAAGACGACTTTACAACTATCGTTCTCTTGTTCCAGGTAGTCGAAGATCCTACTGTATCGAACAGCAGTGACATTTGAGCCATAGTGACATTCATCAATAATAATTAGCTTAGGTGGATTGCCTTTAAATTCATTTTCCAATGCCTTTTCGAAGTTCACAAAATTACTGACGACAACATTCTTGGCAAGCTTGAGGTCTTCTTCAGCTTGTTCTTTGAGGGCGGTATCAGGCATCGTAACAAGGTAAAGTGTGTCTTTTAGCTGCTTACGATTGCAAATATCTGTCTCGGAGAGACTTAATCGCTGTAAGCAACACAGGGCTAGCGAAATGCCTGATTTACCTGCCTGCATTTCGGCGGCTGTCACTACTGCTCGCACATTGCCAGTCAATGCATCAAATACTTTGGTTGCCGCTGTTACTTGGTGCTGGTGTAGCGCTTTGCTCTGAAGAATTGAAAGTACTAGTTGTCGGTGTTTTTGTGCGTATGCGTTCAACTTTAGCTCCTGATTTTGTTTAGGTTATTAATATACGTAAGTGGTGTTTAGTCATCATCTGATAGAGCTCTATGAAACCAAACACTTCATAGATGCAAATGTTGGCAGTTCTGCACACCGACTTTCCTGAATAAAGTTAACTCTGTGAGCGTAGGGCACTGGTTTCTTGTTCTTATGGATGCCAAATAGCCTCAGTATGCGCATTTTTCTAGGTCCTAAAGTGTAACATCTTCGTTTTATTAAGCACGTTGATGAACCACGCAAATGCGTGACTGTTTGATTTGTCGATTTGACCCCCTTCCAAATCTATAGCTGAGTCTTTTACATAAAGTGATGTGGTGGACGCCCCTCCCTAAGATTGTCACAGGCTGTAAACCCTGCAAGCGCAGGGGCATCACCAAAGCCCAAATGGGTCGTCATAAAAGCTACACAGGGAGTATCAAAGCGGTGCTGGAAAATGCTGCTGGCGGCAAGCTCTATTACGATTTTCGAGATAAACAAATTGTCGGTATCGGTTGGTCTCAACTGGCTCCATTGGTGAAACCCGGTCTTTCCCGAGCTCAGCTTCTCGCCTTATATCAGGAAGCAGACCCCTTAACAATGCTGGGAACTGCACGTTCTGGTGCTTCGCAGGTCTGGCGTTTTGTGAATGAAATTCAAAAGGATGATTGGGTTATTACCTATTCACCTGCCCACCGTACTTATCTACTAGGTAAAGTCACATCCGACTTCCAATATCATCCTGAATGGGTGGAAGAGGGAATGGGGAGCGCTCGGCAGGTTAAATGGAATACTCAAGAAATCGACCGCGATCGATTGTCTGTTGCTACCAAAAACACATTAGGCTCCACGCTAACGGTTTTCCAGCTTCCGGAATATGCGATAGAAGAGCTTTTGCAGGATAAGAAACCCACTGTAGACGTTATTACTCAGAATCCAGTTACGATGGATGAAGATGAGGTCGTTTCTGATCCGCTTCGCGATGTGGAGTCACTGGCGCGTGAAGGTATTAAAGATCGAGTTAATGGACTTGAGCCGAAGGAGATGGAGTATCTGGTTGCAGGCGTTTTACGCAGTATGGGATATAAAACACATGTGTCTCCTGTGGGGCCAGATCGTGGGAAGGATATTATTGCTTCCCCTGATGGATTTGGATTTGAGAATCCACGTATCGTCGTTGAGGTAAAACATCGTAGAGAGCAAATGGGAAGCCAACAGATCCGTAGCTTTATCGGTGGTCGCCATAAAGACGATCGCGGGCTTTATGTCAGTACGGGGGGCTTTACGAAAGATGCCCGCTATGAAGCCGACCGTTCGACGATACCGCTAACGCTGTGGACGTTAGACGATCTTGTAAGGACATTAATCGAAAACTATGAGCAGGTTGATATTCAAACCAAACTTTTGGTGCCTCTGAAGAAAACTTTCCTGCCTTCCTTCTAATGGCGTCCAGTGCAGAAGGTGGCTTATCCGGCCAGAGGTTGGCGCAGTTAAGCAGTCCAGCGCTAAATCAGGAAAAGATGCTGTCAAAAAAAGCCCGTTAAGTATAACGGGCTTTCAATTTTTAGAACTCTCGGGATAACGTTATATAGCCGTTATAACTAACTGAGCATTCATCATCATTTACGAATGCCGAAGAGATAAATTCGTCACGTTTATTATCCCTGTCCGTAAAAGTGTATTTAGCTGTTACGGTCAGTACATGACCATTACGGTACATGTCGTAATAATCTTTCTTAGTAAGCTCTGAATTCTCCTTGCTGTCAGCAATAGCAAGCTTCCGGGCAAACAGTTCAGATACCGGTTTGATACTTAATATTTCGACAGCAGTTTTATTATACTGAATTGTGGTAAGGTCGATGCCGAAATCGTTTTTAATGCTTGCGAGAAGCATTCCTTCAACAAAATGTCCCGGAGCTGCGCATTCACTACCTGGCAGCTCCGCTGCATGGTTTAACGATGGCGCAATTGCTATAACCAGCAATACCTTTTTAATCATCGCACAACCTCCAGCGTTGCTCCGATATCTTTGCTTACGAGTAACTGCGTAGCATGATCCATAATGATATAGCCCTCCTATGCGGATCCAGGGACGCCATCAACTATAAACCTCCTGAATCTACACGTCAGTCGACTGTCAGAATTGACCAGAATCAAGCGATGGCGATTATATGCGCAGTAATTGAATAACAGATAAGACCGGGATCCCGTTGAGATATGGTAAAAGCCAGGGCAAATAGATCGATGAGCCTGCGCGACAAGGCCAACAGCAGCAGGTAAAGGTTTTATTTAATATGAGGTTTTAATATGGATGGTTTGAAAAAAATCATGACTTTTTGGCGCAATTTTACGAGCGCTTTTTATTCTTAGGTATAAAAGAATTTCTCGCCTATATATTAAAATCGTTTCAGAAACACCATTATTTAACCTGTTTCAATCTGGACTAAATTTCCTTTTTCTGATGATATATACAGGTATTTAGCGCGGCACGGATGTGCTGCAACACTTCCGCGCCGCTAATCACAATCACTATTTATAGGGAATAGTAATCATGACTGACACGCATTCTATTGCACAACCGTCTGAACCAGAAGTCTTCGCGTCAAATAAACGCCAAATAACCGTTGGCTATGCGAGTCGCTATCCGGATTACCGCCGAACGCCCGCCATTACCATGAAAGGACAGTGGCTGGAAGAGGCTGGTTTCGCCAGTGGCACGGCGGTTGAAGTGAAAGTAATGAAAGGCTGTATTGTGCTCTCAGCCCAGCAGCAAGAAACTGAACTCATGCAGTCGCTGCGTCAGGCATGCAAGCTATCGGCGCGCAAACAAAAGCAGGTGATGGACTTTATTAAAGTCATTGCCGGTAAACAAAAAGCCGCCTGAATGGAAAACCGCTCCTGATACAGCATTGGGGGCGGTTAAATATCAGAAACCGCTATCTCATTTTCCCAACTAACACATTCACCCATCGATCGCTTCTTTCCCTTCGCCGATCCTCACTCATCCACTCCTGCATCACCCTCAGCCCAGCTCCCTCAATCCTCCTCAATATCCCCGCAATCTCCCCCTCACGCATATCCGTAAACACCCGCCCATTATCCTCGCGCTCACCCTGACCATGCTTAAAGGACGCATACAGCACGCCGCCAGTCTTTAGCGCCTGCGCCAGCCGCCTGAACACCTCCGGCAACTCCGCCAGCGGCACATGCAGCAGCGATGCGCAGCACCAGATCCCGTCATAGCGCGCAACCGCATCCAGCTCCTGAAACCGCATCACCTTAACCGATAAGCCGCTATGCTGACTCGCCAGCCCAGCCAGTTCCGGCGAGGCATCAAACGCCTCTACCTGAAATCCCTGTTCAGCAAAGGCTTTGGCGTCGCGTCCTGAACCACAACCCGCATCCAGAACAGCGCCGAGCGCAGGAAGCAGGGCAGTGAAGCGATCGCGGATCTCTGCCATATCAACCGCGACCGTGCTTTCGAAGAACTGCTGCGCGTTGCGCTGGTAGTAGCGTTGCGTACTCAAAATAAAGCGTCTCCACAAGCCTGAGGCTGCCAGATATGGAACAACACGCTGCGCGCCGCCTGCCAGCCTGATGCCAGAAAGCTGCGACGCGTCGCTTCACTGTTGCCGGTCTGCTGAATCAGCGTCTCGCGCAGCGGCAGATGGCTGTTAATAAAATACTCGTTGCGCTTATGCAACCGTTCCAGCAGCGGCTGCGACGGGATATGGGCGAACTTGCCTTCCTTGCCGCGATTACAACTCTGACACGCCAGTACCAGATTCCAGACGCCGTTGAGGTTCGGCACCTGGTCACGCGCCGCCCAGGGAATAAAGTGATCGACATCGGTGAGATCCGCATGGCCGCGCTCAAGGCTGACCGGCCGATAGCAGTAGAAGCAGCGTCCTTTCTGGTAGCCGTTCAGGCTGTTGCGACAGCTGGTGATATCGACGCGTCGCTCGCGCTGGCGCGTAAACAGAACCTGCTGCTCGCTGTCATACTCCACCGCCACCAGATTACGTGACACGCCCATCGACCAGGCCTGTTCGACCAGCCGCCAGCGCGCATCGGTTTCATGGATGAGGTTCTGGAACTGTTGGGTCTCGGTCAGCTTAAAAAACGCCTCGGTAAGCCGGATACCTTTTTGCGTTTTACGCTCATCGAGAAAAAAGCGCACGTCAATCTCAGCGCGGTTCACGTTGTGAAAGGCATCAATCACGTTAGCGAAGCCGCGCTTAACGGTAATCGCCAGCAGCGCCTCTTCGCTGATGTCGCCATGATTGAACTGCATACAGGCGTCGAGGAACTGGCTGCTTTTGGTGGTGATCTGCTTTGGCGCCTGCTCGAGATGACGGCACAGATGCTGGCTGAACGGACGCGCCAGCGCTTCCAGAGAGATGAGATCGTTGCCCTGCGTATGCAGATCGTAGAGCGCATGCGCCAGCGCGAATTTGTAGGATGCGACGTTGTTGCCGAACAAAATGACGCCGCGCCAGTAGTTCTCCAGCGTGGGATCGGCCTGATAAAAAAGCATGTTGCCTTGTCCTGAACGAAGCCGATTTGCGAGCTGGCTTCCAGATTAACGAAACAAGTAACAGCTTTGCATAACAGGGAAAGAAATGCATCTGGTGAATATACGTAAACAGCAAGAGCTCTTTTTTCACAGGCCCATTACGGTTAGTTGATGATCAGTAAACATCGGGCATATTTGGAGGCAGAATGCTCTATCTGGTGAAATGGTTATAGGTTGAAGGAGATATTGCAATGTTGCGTATGAAGCAGTTTATAAATGCAACAACCTGGTCGATGATATCTGGTAGGGACTATATGAGTGACTTACATGATTTTGAAAAAAAGGTAATGGTCTGTCTAATCTACTTTAGAAAATGATTTCTGTAGTAAAAATAAATGTGGCAAAGCGCCAACCTTGCCACACCATAAAGCAATCAATCAAGATCTTACGTTCCAGTCGTCAGTGTACTGCACATTACCATCCACATAGCGCCATGTAATTTTCTCATGCATCAATGAGACTGATTCCATATGGTTAATCTGATTGTTTCCCGCCATTTTGGTGTTAGGCATACTCGGATTAATCCCTGTTATTTTTACCCCCTCCATTGCCATCACAAAATAACACTCCTCCTGGCCTGCATGGTTAATCCTGTACCAGCGAATTTCAGCAGACTTCAAAGTCTGTCCTCTTGCGACAGCTTTATAAAGATATGGGCTGGAGCTATCAAACTCCTTTTCAATCATCATGGGGGAATGTGAGCGTGTGGCGGTGATGTGACCTCGGGCGCTGTCTACAGGGATATTGAGTCCGTGACTGAAACCAATAATTTCAATACTGCCATCACGGTCATAAATATCCACTGACCCTTTGATATCGGCACCGCCGTCGTCTTTAAGCCACATATACGCGGGAATAGGCATGTTACACACTCCTTTTGATGATAATTTTCTGTGTGATAAACCAGTAGCAAACAATCGTTATTAACAGATTGAAAAGGACGACTGCGATAGCCGCGAAAGCTCCATACGTTTCGCTATCAGGTAAAAAAGATTGATAGGGTAAAGTGCGAAAGAAAGCGCAGAACAGAAAAGTAAACGCGAATAATTTAATAAACCGACGTAATGTTGAGGTGCTCCAGTGTTTCAAAAGGCCAGCTACACTCATTTTTCGCGTAAAAGCATAGTAAGCGGTAATGAGTGCACTGAGGGCGGGGATACTGATTAGTGTATTGATTAAGGTAGCAAAGTAAATTCTTAGCGATTCCCAGAATTCCGGGTCAGGTTCCCCTAAAATAAAGCGTGTAACTTTCTCCGCGCTCTGAAAGTCGAAAAGGCTCGTAAAATAGTCAGTTAAGCCGTCATAAGGAATATATATCGCAACGAGCACTATAACCACAGCGAACAGCAATATCTTGATAAACAAACTAAGGGCACGTTTTGCCATAGGTGATCACCTCAATTGTGCCGTATGCCTTTAGTTTACGCATACAAGGAACGTCTACCTTTTGCGTTCTTAGTAGAGCATTACGTAACATGGCAAAATCTGAATCATGGGGAAGAGTGATACAACCTTCTGACAGGGTGCCAGGATGTAAACGAAAGTTCCCGCGCTTAACACCCTCTGTCCATGTGTAATCGTCAATACTTCCGTCATCGCGCCATAGCGCAAACCATTCATTATGTGTGAACGTGGCTCCCTTTTGATAATGGTTAAACGTATCCTTAATCCCTGTTATTAGCTGTGATTTAATACCGCCCTCAGGACGATCTACAATCCAGTATCTGCCTGCCGGAACCGGGCCGACCATTGGCTTCATGCCGCAAGCTCCGCGATTGCGATAAACACCATCACCTGAGAAGGCTAAAAAGGTGCCTACACCAGGAAACGATAAGGGAGAGTAGTATGCATCGTTGATGACAAACTTTCCGTGTAAAGCCATAGTCCACCAATCATATATTCCATTAAAAAAATCAACATACTGTAACCTCCTGCATAATTATTTGATTTAGAATAAACTACTCTATCCTGGATTGAAATTATCAGATCATTAATTCCCTATTCGCTGTTGGAAAAACTGTGAACTTTTTCTTCTTAAAAATATACCTGAACCCGCAATTGCCAGTTTTCCTCAAGAACGCAAATGGCATTGGATTGAGCCTGAGCCACTTACATTAAAGATGCTCGCCGAATCAGCAAAAGTAGGTTACTGGTTACATGACTAAATGAGAAGGGTGAATGCTTTTCATAGAATAGGACATCTTCACTAAAACCTTTTATTAAGATAAGGTTAATTGACTTATCCTCAAAACTCGCGAGAAAGTGTCATATATCCGTTAAAACGAACCGAACACTCATCATCATTAAGCAGGCTGGACGCGATAAAAATATCTCGCTTACCTTTAATATCCTTAAAAGTATATTTTGCAGTAATGCTCTTTACCCCATGATTGTAATAGATATCAAAATACTCTTCTTTGCTCAGCCAAGGCTCTGCTTGTTTATTATAATCTGCATTCGCCATTTGCTCGGCAAACAACTTTGACACTGGTGATATGTCTATCACATTAACGGTCGTATTCTTTTCTACCAGCATAGCGCGATCAATATGCAAATCGCGCACAATCGCATCGGTCAAAGCTGTGTACATAAGTGTGCCAGTTTTTGCGCAGCCTGCATCAATGTCAGACCACGATAATGCAGGTAATGCGAAGAGATAAAGGGCAAAAAATCTTTTCATAAGACTATTCAACCGTCAGTGAATGGTTGCTGCTGGCGGATATAATCTTCCTGTATTTAAGCGCCAGAACTATACATCCGTCAGAGGCTTCGCCTGGATGTTGCTTACTCTCACCGTGAATCATGAAACTATCGCGTCCACACATATGGTTAGAGGCAGAAGGCGTAAGCCGCATGGTCCATGGCCCCGTTTTTCGATGGTAGAAGGGTTCGCCTATCGTATAATGACCGCGCGGTATCGGACCTTTATCTTTTATACATTCGTTTGCGCTGTCATCTTTATACTCCGGCCTGCCTGAGTAATCCGCAGAGAATGTATAGGTTCCATTTACATAGAAACTACGTGAATTGACTTTATAAACCCATCCCATCACACACCCCTTCTTTCGTTCCATGAATCCGAGTGAATAATATTGCCGTCGAAATAGTGCCAGGTGATTATTTCATAGCTTAGGTAAAGTGCCTCAAGGTGATTATGCCTCTCGAATTTTGCATCTTTGATATCAAACATGAATGGCTCAATACCTTTGATGCGCACATTTTCTAAGATAGTTCGAAAGTACTCGGTTTCTTGACCATTATGATTAATTTTGTAGAAACTTAATTGCGCTTTCTGGTAACGCTTTCCTGTAGTGACGCCCTGATAGAGAAATGAAGACGCGCTATCAACTTCTTTAATGATCGCATAATCGCCATGCAAGGCTTTAGCGATGATCTTTTCTGTATGTTGATCAATAGGCAGCTCAATGCCATGCATAAGTTCGATTACTTCGATGCTGCCTTCACGATCGTTGATATCAACGGAACCTTTAACCTGGTTTCCTGCATCATCCATAAGCCACAGATATACGGGGATAGCCATATATTAAATCCTTTTTTATTGAACATACTGAATGTACTTCTTAGAGGACTATAATATTTGATCTAAATCAATAAATGGTAAGGCCAATTGGATAAAGAGGGGTTTTCATAAATCTAATTCATTAAAACTAATCAAGACCAAAACTTTGTGGTTTTCATCAGGCAAAATAAAAATACAGGAAGCGAACGAGTGAGATTATTAAATGTTAAATAACAACAAATGTTACGAGGCTAGGGCCTGGTTTTGTAGGATCCTCCATTATTCGTGGTTTCCCTAATCTCTTTCCCGCATACCCTTTCCCCAACTTCTTCTAAAAACCCCTTGCGATAACATATAGCGCTTCACTATTTCCCGATGCGTTTTAATAGTGCGAGGGTAAATCCAGGCATCCTCTCTGGAAAACGCACAATGACCTGGACAAGCTTACCGGTGCTGGATCTGGCGCAACTCGCCGGCAGCGAAACCGAACAAAACGAGTTTTTAACCCGCCTGCGCGAAAGCGCGCGCGACGTGGGCTTTTTCTACCTCATCAACCACGGCATCAACCCGCAGCTGCAGCAGAACGTGCAGAGCATTACGCGCGCCTTTTTCGATCTGCCGCAGGAAGAGAAGCTGCGCGTCTCGATGATCCACTCGCCGCACTTTCGCGGCTACAACCTGGCGGGCGTGGAGTACACCCGCGAGCAGCGAGACCAGCGCGAGCAGTTCGATATCGGCGCGGATCGCGAGCCGCTGCTGCTGCAGCCAGACGATGCGGCGTGGAAGCGCCTGCAGGGACCGAACCTCTGGCCGGAGGCGCTGCCGCAGCTGCGTCCGGTAATCAACGCCTGGCAGCAGGAGATGACCAACGTGGCGCTGCGCCTGCTGCGCGCCTTCGCCCGTTCGCTGTCGCTACCGGAGGACGCCTTCGACGCGCTCTACGGCCGCTATCCCAACGAGCACGTCAAGCTGATCCGCTATCCCGGCCAGCGCGACGACGAAAGCCAGCAGGGCGTCGGCGCGCATAAAGACTCCGGCTTTCTCACCTTCCTGCTGCAGGACGAGCAGCGCGGACTACAGGTGGAAGTGACGCCGGGCAACTGGGTCGATGCCGCGCCGAAGCCGGGCGCGTTCGTGGTGAATATCGGCGAGCTACTGGAGCTGGCGACCAACGGCTATCTGCGCGCCACCGTGCACCGCGTGCTCTCGCCGCCAGAAGGGCAGGAGCGCATCTCCATCGCCTTTTTCCTCGGCGCGCAGCTCGACACTCAGGTGCCAATTTACCAGCTGCCCGACGCGCTGGCGGCGGAAGCGCTGGGGCCGACCAGCGATCCCACTAATCCGCTGATCCGCGACGTGGGCTGGAATTACCTCAAAGGACGTTTACGCTCGCACCGCGATGTGGCGCAGCGCTATTACGGCGATTATCTCAAGACACTTTTATAAGGACATTGCATGAAAAAGAAGATGGTAGCGACTCTGGCGCTGGCGGCGCTCTTCTCGGGTGCCAGTTCGGCGGCGGTGCTGCGCGTGGCGGCGGATCCGGTGCCACACAGCGAGATCCTCAACTATGTGAAGAAGATCGATCCTAAACTCGATCTGCAGGTGATCGAACTCAACGGCAACCTTAACGCCAACGAACTGCTGGCGCGCGGCGACGTCGACGCCAACTATTTCCAGCATGTGCCTTATCTGCGCGATCAGGAGAAGGCGCTGGGCGAGAAGTTCGACGTGGCGGCGACGGTGCATATCGAGCCGCTGGGGCTTTACTCGCGCAAGGTGAAATCGCTGAAAGATATCCCGGACGGCGCGCAGGTGGCGGTGCCGAACAACGTTACCAACCTGAGCCGCGCGCTCTATCTGCTACAGGCCAACGGGCTGATTACCCTGAAGGCGGGCAAGAACGACGCCATTAATAATCTGGCGACGCCAGCTGATATCGACAGCAACCCGCACCATCTGAAGATCGTCGAGATCGAGTCGCCGCAGCTGCCGCGCGCGCTGGATGACGTCCAGTTCGCGGTGATCAACGGCAACTACGCGCTGCAGGCGGGCCTGACGCCGTCGAAGGACGCGCTGGCGCTGGAGAAAGCGCAGGGCAACCCTTACGCCAACGTACTGGTGACCACACCGAAGCTGGCGAACGATCCGCGCATTAAAGCGCTGGCGAAAGATCTCGCCTCGCCGCAGGTGGCGAAGTTTATTGAGCAGCAGTACCACGGCTCGGTGATCCCGGTGATCCCGGTGATCCCGGTGAATCCGTAATCCTGATGCGATAAAGCGGGATGGGGCTGCGCGCCGCATCCCGTTTCGCCGTCCGCCATGATTTACCGCCGCCTTTTAGTGACGCGGGATCCTGACCGGCGGCGTCTCTGTCCAGTCTGGCCGCTCGCCAGACATCACCGCCCGCTGCTGCGAGGGCGTCATCGGCTGGAAAATATCCGGCATCGCGCGCCGGGTGTTATCCGGCGCTCTGCCCGCCGAACCGTTATCGTCACTACAGGCGGATAAGCCGCAGGCAATCAGCGTCGCCACAAGAAGCTTTTTCATCAATCCTTTTCCCCGAATGAAAATCAGGCAGCCGCCGGAGAGCGAAAGGGCGGTCGTCGCGCCGATCGGCGATTCGTCTGGCATAATTTCTCTATCAAAGAGCGCCACGTCAAACGTCGCGCCACCCACAACCACGGCTGACTCTATGCGATTACGGTTTTTTCGAGGATGGATGCTCGCTGCCCTGACGCTTTTGCTGGGCGGATGCGCGCGCTCCGACGCGCTATGGATGGTGACGCAGGATCTCTGCATGACCCACTACCACCTTCGGCGCGATCCGGCGCCCTGCCAGCAGATCTATCAGCCGCAGAGCAACGAGCAGGGCTTCAGCATCCTGCAGAATCCGCGCTATCCCTACCATTTTATTCTGGTGCCAAACCTGGCGATGTCCGGTATCGAGAGTATTGCGCTGTCGCGTGAGGGCCGCACCGACTACTTCGGCTACGCCTGGCTGATGCGCTACCGCCTGATGGCGGCCTATGGCGACGACGTTCCTGAGGACAGGTTAGGCATGGCGATCAACTCCGCCTGGGGACGCAGCCAGAACCAGCTGCATATTCATCTCACCTGCCTGCGCGAAGACGTGCATCGTCAGCTGCAGGCGGAGCGACCTTACATTAGTGAGCAGTGGCGGCCGTTACCCGATCGCCTGCTGAACCACACTTACTATGCGCGTCGGGTGATGCAGCCAGCGGCGATGGGGATCTATCCCATCGCCTCGGTGGCGCGCCACTTTCAGCTGTCGCCGCCGCAGCTGGCAGAGTATGGCGTGGCGCTGATACCTATGACCTTCTCGGGAGAGAAAGGGTTTATCCTGCTGACCACGCGTCGCGGCTGGGATAAGGGCAACCGCGCCTCGGTGGAGTCATTGCTGGATAAGCGCTGCGAGATACTTACGGCTCTTTCGCCTGGGCGTTAAGCCTGAAAGTAAAGGGATGAGGTGCCGTCGCGCCAGCAGAAACCTGCTTTGGTTTGAGGGTTTATCCCGATAAAGAACTGTTATCAGAACCTTTCCTGCTCCGCTACGGAACTGACAGGCTGTACAGATTGTCTTTATCCTGATCTACTCTTAACAAAATCAATCAACGTGGAAAACACTATGCGCAGGACTCAGAACGCACTCTTTTTAGCGGGTTTACTGTTTGGCTCGCTGAGCCTTGTTCCCGCCGCACAGGCTGAAGGCGACGCCGCCGATACCGTTCCGCCGCCGCCGCAGGTTCAGCCGCAGGCGCCTGCCGATGCGCAGCCGCAGCAGGGCGATACCACCGACAGCAGCGGCCAGCCGCCGCTGGGACCAAACGCCGAAGAGCCGGAAGCGGGCAGCACGCCGTCTCCCGCGCCGGATGCAAACGCCGGCAGCCCGCAGGCGCAGTCGAACTACGATCTCAACCGCATCATCATCGACTACAAAGATTACAAAATCGGCGACAGCGTGCCGCAGCAGTATCTCGACAAATCCTACAACATCGTCGAGTGGCAGAAGCGTAACCTGCCCGCGCCGGAAACCGGCAGCCACTGGACCTATATCGGCGGCAACTACCTGCTGATCACCAACGACGTGGGTAAAATCCTGAAGGCGGAGTCTGGCGATATCTACTATCGCGGCTAAGCGCGCGAGCCGTGCTCGCAGGTGAGAAGGCTCGAGCCTTCTCACCTGCTTACAGGCACTGTCTACAGAATAAAGCCGGTCAATCGACCGGCTTTTTTTATGCGAAGCGTTCCGGCCGGAAGCTCGCCAGCATCGGCTGCTTCTCGCCGGTCACGATCTCCTCCGCCAGCAGCTCGCCCGCAATCAGCGCCAGGGTGGCGCCGGAGTGGGTAAAGGCGACAAAGCAGCCGGGCACGCTCTCCAGCTCGCCGAACACCGGCTCGCCGTCGCCGGGGATCGGTTTTAACCCCAGCTTCCAGCTGGCGGCGCGCAGCGGCTCGCCTTTCACTAACTGGCTCGCTTCAGCGGCGAGCTGCGCTACCACGCTCTCGTCAATGACATAGCTGCCGTCGGGCTGCTGCTGAATATCCTCTTCATACCAGTCGTGATCCAGCGCGAAGGTGTTGCCCGGATTGGGGCGCACCGCCGCGCGCGGCGTGTTCAGCACCGCCTTCAGACCGTGCGCGCCCGGCTCGGTGATCACCAGCATCGACACGGGCGAGCCGTTGGGGATGGTGACGCCGAGCGGCGCGACCACGTCGGGCGTTGCCGGGCCGCAGGCGACCAGCACCGCGTCGGCGCGCAGCTGGTCGCCGCTCGCCAGCCTGACGCCGCTGGCGCGCGGGCCGTCGCGCAGCACCGCGCATTTTCCGGCGTGCTCGACGATCTCGCCGCCCAGCGCGCGCAGCTGCTGCGCCAGATACGCCACCAGGTGCGGCAAACTGACCCAGCCTTCGCCGGGGTTGAAGATCGCCTCCTGCGCCAGCGCCGCGCCCTCGACCTGCGCGTCGGCCTGCGCCAGGCTGCTGCGCGTCACCAGCTGCGAGTCGTAGCCGTGCGCCTTCTCATAAGCATGACGCGCGCGCGTGCCGCTCAGATCATCCGCCGCCCAGAACAGGCCGCCGTCGAAGCGCAGCCAGTCGCGCGTCGGATCGGCGGCGAACAGCGTGCGGTAGCGGTCGATGCCCGCCATGCGCAGTGCGTGATAGGGCAGAGCGCGCTCGCCCGCCGAGTTAAGCCAGGAGAGCGAACGGCCGGAGGCGCCGGAGCAGAGCGCCGCCTCGGTCACCAGCGTGACCGCCGCGCCGCGTTTCGCCAGATGCAGCGCGCTGGAGACGCCCAGCGCGCCGCCGCCCAGTACCACTACGCGACGCAGATCTTCTAATGCCATGATTCAGTTCCTTGTTCAGTTCGAATAGGGGAAGGGCCTACAGCACTTCCGACAGAAAACGTTGCAGGCGCGGCGACTGTGGCGCGTCGAACAGCTGGGCGGGCGGGCCCGCTTCGACAATCTCGCCTTCGTCCATAAACACCACCTGATCGGCGACCTTGCGCGCGAAGCCCATCTCATGGGTCACCACCACCATGGTCATGCCGCGCCGACAGAGATCGGCCATCAGCGTCAGCACCCCTTTCACCAGCTCGGGATCGAGCGCCGACGTCGCCTCGTCAAACAGCATCACCTCGGGATCCATCGCCAGCGCGCGGGCGATGGCCACGCGCTGCTGCTGGCCGCCGGAGAGATCGCGCGGACGGTGATCGGCGCGCTGGCCCAAGCCCACCTCCTCAAGCCGCTGGCGCGCAATCGCCATCGCCTGCGCCTTCGGCAGGCCCTTCACCTTCCAGGGCGCCAGCGCCACGTTCTCCAGCGCGCTGTGGTCGGGAAAGAGGTTGAAGTGCTGGAACACCATGCCGATGCGCAGCCGCAGGGCGTCGGGCTTGTCCTGCAGCACCGAGCGGCCCGCCAGCAGCACGTCGCCCGATTTGGGTTCATGCAGGCGGTTGATGCCGCGCAGCAGGGTCGATTTGCCGGAGCCGGACGGCCCGATAATGCAGGTGGTGCTGCCGGGCGCGATGCGCAGCGACACGCCGCGCAGCACGTCGATCGGCCCATAGGAGAGCGACAGATCGCGCAGCTCCAGGCCCGAGCCTTTCCAGCTCGCCGCGACGGGCGGCTCGCTCAGTTTCATTGCAACGCTCATGATTGCCCCCGATTGCCGGTTAAGGGTTGTGCGGCCAGCGCGCCCGCGGGGCGCTTTTGCACTTCTTCGACCTCTTTCAGGCCGCTCTGCGGCGCGGTAAGACGCCGGCGGCCGGTGCGATAGCGCACATCGATCACGTTCACCGCGTGGGTCAGCGGCACGGTGATGATCAGGTAGAACAGCCCGGCCAGCATCAGCGGCGACAGGTTGCCGCTGAGCACCGCCGCGTCCTGACCGACGCGGAACAGCTCGCGCTGGCCGGTCATCAGGCCGAGCAGATAGACCAGCGAGGAGTCTTTGATAATGGCAATAAACTGGTTAACGATGGCGGGCAGCACGCGGCGGATCCCCTGCGGGATCACCACCTGGCGCATGGCGCGGCCGTAGCTCATGCCGAGCGCGCGGCACGCCTCCATCTGTCCGCGCTCAACGCTCTGAATGCCGGCGCGAAAAATCTCGCCCATATAGGCGCTGGCGATCAGGCTGAGGGCGAAGATGCCGAGCGGATAGGGCGTCGGGCCGAACAGCTGATAGCTGAAGCGCGCCAGGCCCTGGCCAATCAGCAGAATGGTCAGAATTGACGGCAGGCCGCGAAACAGATCGGTGTAGATACGCGCCGGCAGCCGCAGCCAGCGCGACGGCGAAATGCCCATCAGCGCCAGCACCAGGCCGAACAGGGTGCCGAGCAGCGTTGAAGCGATCGAGATGATCAGGGTATTGACCAGCCCGGTCGCCAGCAGCTGCGGCAGCACTTCCTTCATTGAGGCGAAGTCAAAGAAGGTGCGGGAAAGCATTGTCAGAAGATCCATCGCCGTACTCCAGGGGTACGCGTGACGGCCGCGCCGTCACTAATAAGAAGCTGAACGCTTAGCGCTCACGCACTACTGTCCGCCAGGCAGATACTGCTCTGGCATCGGCGAGCCGGGAAACCACTTCTGATAGAGCTGCTTCCAGGTGCCGTCCTGCATGGCGGCCTTGATGGCGCTGTCGAGCGCGGCCTTGAACGCCGGTTTGTTTTTGGCGATGGCGACGCCCGCCGGGGCGTCGAACGACGGAATATCGGCGGCAGAGATCAGCTTGAAGCGCGCGGCGTAGCTTTTGGCGGCTTCGTAGTCGAGAAAGACCGCGTCCTGCGTGCCGTTGTTGAGCGCCGAGACGGCGGCGTTATTGTCGGGAAAGCGCACCAGGTCGGTCTGGGTGAAGTGCTGCGCCGCGTAGCTCTCCTGCAGCGTGCCCTGAATCACCCCAAGGCGGCGCTTCGCCAGCGTCTCGACGTTCTTCACGCCGCTGTCGCTGCGCGTCAGCACCGTCAGGTAGCCCGCCAGATAGCCGGTGGAGAAGTCCACGGTCTTCTCGCGCGCCGGGGTAATGCCGATGGCGGCGACGGCGGCGTCAAACTGACCGTTGGCGACGGCGGGCAGGATGGCGGAGAAATCCTGTCCGACAAAATCGACCTGATCGATGCCCATGCGGTGCGCCACGTTTTTAAAGAACTCCACGTCGAAGCCGGTGAACTGGCCGCTGGCGTCGGTGAAGGTATAGGGTTTGGAGTCGCCCACGCTGGCGATGCGCAGGTGGCCAGGCTCCAGCAGGCCGTAGGGGTTGTCGCTGCTGGCCGCCAGCGTACTGAAGGAGAACGAACAGAGTGCGATTGCAGCGCCGCACAGGGCGCTCAGGTGAATTGGCGATTTCATAGCTCATCCGTTTTTGCAGGTTAAACATCAGAGACAGTTGAGCCGGTAATAATAATGTTTTGAGACCGGTCTCAACGCAGGTCACGACCAGAGAACAGTTGTTGTGAGACCGGTCTCAAGGCGATACAATGAGTTTAAGCACAGCCTTTTTTCGACGTCAATCTCTCTGTCATCAACCTGTGATTCGAATTAATTATGACCAACCAGAAAGCACGCATTAAAGCGCCCACCGTCGCCGACGTCGCCCGGGCGGCTAGCGTATCAAAAGCGCAGGCGGCCAGGGCGCTCGGCGGCTACGGCGCCGTCAGTGAAGAGGTGCAGACGCGCGTTAACCAGGCGGCGGCGGCGCTGGGCTACCGGCCCAACGAGGTGGCGCGCACCATGAATACCGGTCGCTCCAACACCATTGGCGTGATTGTCGGCGATATCGAAAACCCGCACTTCGGGCTGGCGCTGCGCGGCATGGCCGACGTGGCGCGTCAGGCGGGCTTTCATCTGCTGCTGGGCAACAGCGACGAGAAGCTGCAGGCTGAACAGGATGCGGTGCGCGTGATGCTGGAGAAGCGGGTTGACGGCATCATCGTCGCGCCCAGCCACTCGGCGCGCGAAAAAAATGGTCATCTGCTGCAGGTGCTGGAAGAGGGGCGCGCGCTGCGGCTGTTCGATCGCGCGGTCATTGACCTCGATGTCGAGGCGATCTGCTGCGATTTCACCGCCGTGGCGCGGGAGGCGACGCAGCGGCTGCTGGCGGCCGGGCACGAACGCATCGCCTATATCACCAGCATGGAGCTGGAGGGCGCCTGTCGCGACGCCGCGGACTTTGGCCTGACGCCGGTGGCGCAGCGCGTCGGCGGCATCATGGACGCTTTTGCGGCGGCCGGTCGGGACTACGATACGTCGCTGATCCAGGCGAACGCCGGCGACGACGCGCAGATTGCGCGCATCGTCGAGTCGCTGTGGCAGCGCGCCGCGCCGCCGACCGCGATTATCGCCTCCGACAGCCTGGTCGCCATGTCGCTGCTGCGCGCCGTGGCGCAGCGCGGGCTGCGCATTCCGCAGGATCTCTCCTTCATCATGTACGACAACTTTCCCTGGAGCGAAATTGTCGCGCCGCCGCTGACGGTAGTGGCGCAGCCGGTCTATGAGATGGGACGCGAGGCGGCGCGCCGCCTGATTGCCGATATTCGCGGCGAGCGCGTCGGACCGCTGCCCGCTTTCGGCGCCGAGCTTATCCTGCGGCACTCCATCGCCGCGCCCGCTCAGTAGCTGCTGCGCGACGCCCGCGCCAGCAGCCGACCGATCTGTCGCACGCCCGCCTTAAGCTGCGCGCTGCTGGTGTTGCCGTAGCCCAGCACCAGCCCGCGCAGCGGCGTCTCCTCCGCGCAGTAGCTGGAGAGCGCGGCGGGCGCGTAGCCCGCCTGCCACAGCTGCGCCGCCAGCGCGACGTCGTCGATCTCGTCCGCCAGCCGCAGCACCAGGTGCATGCCGCACTCGCCGCCCAGCAGCGCAACCTGCTCGCCCAGCGTCTCCTGTAGCGCCTGCCGCAGCGTCTGCTGCCGCTGCCGGTAAAGCCGACGCATCTTGCTGAGATGCCGCGTGAAGTCGCCGCTGGCGATAAAGGCGGCCAGCGCCTGCTGCTCAAGGCGATTGCCGCCGCGCAGCAGCTCGTGCAGCGCCGGACGCAGCGGCGTCGCCAGCGTCGCAGGCAATACCATAAACCCCAGCCGCAGCGCCGGAAATAGCGTCTTGCTGAACGATCCGATATAGATAACCGGTGCGCCGGGCGTCATGCCCTGCATCGCGCCGATCGGCTCGCCGACGTAGCGAAAATCGCCGTCATAGTCATCCTCGATAATCCACGCCTGATGCGCCTGCGCCTGGGCGAGCAGCGCCAGCCTGCGCGCCGCGCTCATGACCGCGCCGGTCGGGTACTGGTGGGTCGGCGAGCAGAAGATCAGGCGCGGCGCAGCGCGCTGCCAAAGCCGGGCGTCGGGCGCTAACCCCTGTTCGTCTACCGTCACCGCCTGCACGCGCAGGTTGCCCGCCAGCATGGCCGCTTTCGCGCCGCGATAGCCGGGATCTTCTACCCAGCCGATATCGCCGGGGTTGCTGAGCAGGGTGACGCAGAGCGACAGCGCCTGCTGCGCGCCCTCGGTGATCACGATTTGCTGCGGCTGGCAGCGCACGCCGCGCGTCAGGCTGAGATGCTGCGCCAGCGCTTCGCGCAGCGCCATCTCGCCCAGCGGATCGCCATAGCCCAGCAGCCGCTGCGGCGTGTCGTTCAGCACGCGGTTCAGGGCGCGTCGCCACGCGGCGAAGGGAAAGTGCGTCAGCGCGGGCACCCCGGCGCGCAGCGGCATCTCTTCGCTGCTGTAGCGATGGCCGGAGCGCAGCATCGCCACGCGGTCGGCCACCGGCGCCTGGCTGCCGACGTCATCGGCGGCCGGCGCGGGCAGCGCAATCGGGCTGACGCGGCTGCCCTGGCGATCGCTGATCAGATAGCCTTCCGCCTGCAGCTGCGTCCAGGCGTTCATCACCGTATTGCGCGACACCTGGAGATCCTGCGCCAGCTGGCGCGTCGCGGGCAGGCGCGTGCCCGCCGGAAGCTGACCCGCGAGAATCGCGCGCTTTACGCGCTGGCAGAGCTGCTGCTGCAGGGTTTCGCCGCCGCGCAGCGCGAGCGGGGCGGAGAGCAGCTGGACGGGCGAGGTCGAACGGACGTCAGGCATGCGTGGATCCATCATTCTCTTAGGCCGTGGAGCTTTTTAGCCTACCAGAAAAACGGCACGCTCAGGTGACCACAATAAGGAGATGCTATGTCGCACACTACCAATGAATATGGCCAGCCGGTCGGCCAGCCGTTAACGGACTGGCAGCCGCGTCCGCTGCCGCAGCGCGAAACGCTGGCGGGCCGCTACTGTCGTCTTGAGCCGCTGAGCGTGGCGCAGCACGGCGACGCGCTGCGCGCCGCCTATGAACAGGCGCAGGATGGCCGCGACTGGACCTATCTGTTCGCCGGTCCCTTTGCCGACGAGGCGGAATGGCTCCGCTATGCGCAGCAGATGGAAAGCAGCCGCGATCCGCTGCACTTCGCGGTGATCGATCTGGAGAGCGGGCGCGCCGTAGGCACGCTGGCGCTGATGCGCATCGCGCCGGAGCACGGCGTAATCGAAGTCGGGCACGTCGCCTTTTCGCCGCTGCTGAAGCGCACGCGTCAGGCGACCGAGGCGCACTTTCTGCTGATGCGCTACGCCTTCGAACAGCTCGGCTACCGCCGCTATGAGTGGAAGTGCGACAGCCTGAACGCGCCTTCGCGCCGCGCCGCCGCCCGGCTCGGTTTTCAGTATGAGGGCGAGTTCCGTCAGGCGATCGTCTATCGCGGCCGCACGCGCGATACCCACTGGTTCTCGATCATCGACAGCGAGTGGCCGCAGGTGAAGCAGGGTTTCACGCGCTGGCTGGCGGCGGATAATTTCGGGGCCGACGGGCAGCAGCGCGAAACGCTGGAGGCGCTGCGCCAGCGCCCCTGAGCTAGCTCTGCGGCACGATGCGGATATCCACCATGCCGATGCCGAGCCGACGCGGATCCTGGCCGGTAATATTGCCCACGTTACTCTGCTGCGGCTCCGGCGGCGCGATGGTCAGCGTATGCTCGCGTGCCGGATTGGTGAAGTGCAGGGTGGTGGTGGAGAGATCCTCGCCCAGCGTCAGCAGCTGCTCCCGATCGCCGACGCGCACCGGAATCGGGCGGTGCGCGTTGGGCCCGAAGGCGCGCGCGGTGATCACCAGGTCAAAGCGCGCGGGCAGCGGATCGACATATTCAATTCTGACCTCTGGCGCCAGGTTGGCGTTGGACCAGCGGCCCCAGTTTTCCCAGCGCGAGATGCCGCTAAAGCGCTTCACGCTGGCCGGCGCGCCCGGCACCGCGAACAGAAAGCGGTCGGCGTCGTAGCGAATGTCATTATCCTCGACGCGCAGCAGGTTTTCGTTACGCTGGTAGGTGGCCGCGCTCAGCGTCTGCTGCGGGAACCGCGCCTGACCTTTCCACTGAGCCTTGTCGATGCGCGCGACGCTCGGCTGACCGCCGAGCTGCCCCATCGCCACGCAGAAGTCGGTGGAGAGCGCCAGCTCCGGCTGCCACAGCCGCGCCATGCGGAAGCAGCGATCAACCCAGACAAACTTCTCGCTGGCGGTGAAGTCCGCCAGCTGGTAGCGCAGCGGCGCGGCATATTCCCCTTCCGGCAGCGGCTCGACGTGGTTCTCGGCGACGCGGAACAGGATCGGCAGCCGGAACGTCGCGCCGGAAAAGCTGAAGCTGTTTTTCGCCGTATCGATAACGAAACGATCGAGCTTTTTCGGGAAGTTCCACAGCTGAATGATATCCGCCTTCCAGCGGCTGATATGGCTCTGAAAATCGGTGAGCTGGCCCGCCAGCGTCGCGCCCGCAAGGCTGCTGCGGCCAAGGCCGATCGCCTTATCGCCGCCGAGGATATCGAGCACCGTCGCGCCGTTATCCAGCGTGCTGCGCGGCCGATCGATCACCTCTGCCTGCGGCCGATCGCCGCGGATCACCATAAAGAGATCGCGACGCGGCTGCTTGATCAAATACTGATGGGCGGTGTTGTTCATCGCCAGATGATCCGAGGTCACCACGATCACGGTGTTTTTAAAGTAAGGGGACGCCTTGATGCGGGCGATCAGCCGCGCCACATGCTCCTGTGAGCAGGCCACCGCGCTGAACGACTGGTTGGGCTTGCCTTCGTAGCTGTAGCTTTTGCGCTGGCAGCTGCGCGATACGAAGCCGTCGGGATGGTGCGTATCCACGGTCAGCGCAAACAGGGCGAAGCGTTTCTGCTGGCGCGACAGCGCCTCATACTTCTCGAACACCTCATCCATCACCGTGTCGTCGTAGTAGCCCCAGTTGTTGCGGTAGGCCGGATCGGCGACGCGATCTTTCAGCTCCTGCGAGCCCACCATATTGGCGGCAGCGAAGCCGTGCGATTTCAGAAAGATATCTTTGCCGGCAAAGCGCAGATCCGCGCCCTGAATAAACCAGTTCTCATAGCCGGAATTTTTCAGAATATCGCCGAGGCAGACGTTTTGCGGGTAGAAGCTGGAGAGCGCGGCGGAGGCGTTGCCGTCAAAGGGCGCAAACAGCGGAATGCCGCACTGCGAGGCGACCATGCCCGCGATGGTGTAGTCGGTGCCGGGCAGCTGCACGGTGTCGCTGAAATCCAGGCTCTGCGCCTTTTGCTGGCCCAGCTCCGGCGTCAGGCCAGGGAAAACCTGCTCGTCGAAGTAGGTGCGTTCCAGGCTTTCGCCGTAGATATAGACCAGATTGAGCTGCGGGTTGTTGATGGCCTTCTGCGGCACTTTGTAGTAGCTGTCGAAGTCGGAGTCCGCCAGCCGGGTGTGCGAGGCGACCAGGCTGGCAACCTGGCGAAACGCGGGCGTGGTCTGTACCGATCCGGCGGCGCAGGCCACCGCCAGCAGGCTCCAGCCGAGATGGTGCGGCCGCTCGTGGCGGCGCAGCAGCCAGCTCAGCAGGCAGATCAGCAAAAAGAGCAGCAGCAGCAGCCCGATGGCGGGCACCACATATTTACTGACGCCCGCGCCGGTCAGGCTGTTGGTCAGGGTATAGAGCACCGCATCGTTGATGCCGTCGCCGGTGAAGTAATTGCTGGCGAAGAGCGTGGCGTTGAGCAGGACGAACAGCACCAGCAGCAGCAGTACAAAGGAAAACCAGAGCTTATGGCGGCCGGCTTTCCACGAGTAAACGGCAATGGCCGCCAGAAAGAGCGCCACTGAAACACATTCGGACAACGTCAAATCCTCTCTTGAAGTGAGTTAGCGCTTCCTGCGCAGCCCGCGATGAGCATAGACAAACTGGCGTCAATCTATAATGGCTGTCATAGCGCTGCAACCTATGCCGCCCGAATTGTGCAGTGGGTAATCTTTCAGAGAGAAAAGCGCGCGACGACCGTGCTGGCCGTCGCGGGTAGCGGAGCAAAACAGCGGGAAATCAAAGCCGACCGGTAAGGTACTGCGCTTCGCCGTCGGCGAAGCTCCAGTCGCCTTTGTCGTTGGTAATAAAGCTGATCATCAGATCCTGACCCTGCACGCCGCTGCTTTCGCGCAGCTCGCGCGCCAGCTCCGCCATAAAGCGCTGTTTCTGTTCGGCGCTGCGCGGGCTGGTGTAGACGCGCACCATCACCAGGTTATCGCTGCGGCTAAAGCCGAGGCCGGTATCCTGGAAAACCATCTGGTATGCCTTGTTTTCGTGAACAATCTGATAGCGGTCGCGTTCCGGCACCTGAAAGGCGGTCAGCACCGCGCGGTGCGCCGCGTCCAGCAGCGTGCGCAGTTCAGATTCGGAACGTCCCTGGATCACGTCAAATTGCAGTAGCGGCATCGCTTTCTCCTGTTGAGCGTTTATTTTACGGGTGCTTTGAGCTGCGGGGGCTGATGCGGGTAAGATGGCCCACATGCTGGTGCCGTCAGCGCGCCGCGGTGACCATTATCCTGGCCTTTTAAGCGGGAAAGAAAAAGCGCCCCTGCTGAATTGATTATTCAATATAGTGAACAATGCATGATGAAAGAGATAAAAACGGACGCGCTCTGGATCCATCTGCACTGGCTGCTGGTGCTGGCGGAGCAGGGCAGCTTTACCCGCGCGGCGGAGCGGCTCGAGGTGAGCAAAGCGGCGATGAGTCAGAAGATTAAAGAGCTGGAGCAGGCGGCGGGCACGGCGCTGGTGCAGCGCACCACGCGCAGCGTCCGGCTGACGGCGGCGGGCGAAAAGCTGGTGGAGGAGCTGCGCGACCCTTTCGCGCGTATCGAGCAGAGCTTCTTCGGCGTGCGCGACGCTGCCGGGCCGGTGCGCGGGCTGGTGAGAGTCACCGCGCCGGTGGCGTTTGCGCGCCAGCAGCTGGTGCCGATCGTCGGGGATTTCCTGCGTGCCTGGCCGCATATTCGCCTGCAGCTCGACGTCACGGATCGCCTCGTCTCGCTCAGCAGCGAAGGGTTCGATCTGGCGATCCGCCACAGCAGCGCGCTGCCGGACACCCACGTCGCGCTGCCGCTGTGCGAGACGCGCACGCTGCTGGTGGCCTCGCCGGACTATCTGGCGGCGCACGGCGCGCCGCAGACGCCGCATCAGCTGGCGCAGCACAACTGCTTATACTATCCGCGCGGCGTGGAAACCCCGCGCTGGACCTTTGTCGACGCGGCGCAGGAGCGGGTGCAGGTGAGCGTGCAGGGCAGTTTCGCCACCAACAACAGCGAGTCGATACGCGATGCGGCGCTACAGGGGCTGGGCATCGCCATGCTGCCGGACTTCAGCGCGCGCGAGGCGCTCGGCTGCGGCGCGCTGCGGCAGGTGCTGCCGCGCTGGCGAGCCGTGGAGGCCTTTGCGGAGACGCTCTGGATCGTCCGGCCGTACGCCGCGCAGGTGCCGCGCGCGGTCACCACCTTTACGCACTGGCTACGCGCGCGCTTTGTCGACGCCTGACGGCAGCGCCAGCGTCGGGCGCGTCGGCGCCTGCATCATTTCACCCAGCAGGCTGGCGCGGTTATAGAGGCCGATGCGCAGGTTAAAGTCGAGGTGCAGCCGCTCGTCGCCGCTCAGGCGGATAACAGGCGGCGGGGTTTGCGGCCGCTGGCGAAACAGCACCGAACAGGCGAACGCGTCGCTGTTGCCGGCGTGCAGCTGCTGATAAAACCAGGCGTTGGCGTCCGCTTTGCGTAGGTGGAAATTGACGCGGCGATACTCTTTTACCGCCACCTGCTGCGCCAGCGACAGCACCGCCTGCGCCGGGTGGTGAATTTTCTGCACGATAAGCGGGTAGTCGTCGCGCTTCTTCAGCTCGTTAATATAGTTCTGCACGCCGAGATTTTTAATCGGCGCCAGCTGCTTCAGCCATTCGCGAATAAAGGCGTTGCCCGGCGCGGCGGCGATAAACCAGCCTTCGATAACCGGCGACAGGAAATTAAGCGTGCTGTTCTCGCGGTAATAGCCAATAACGTCCATCGGCTTATCCTGCTGAACCTGATGCACCCAGTCGAGCTTCTCAAATAACAGCGTGCCGCAGTCAATGCCGATACCGCCGAAGCGGTGCAGCAGCTCCAGCCGGATAATTTCGCTTTTATGCGCAGAGGTCAGATCGGCGGAGATAAACGCCATCTCCGGCAGCCACTGCGCCAGCGTACGCTGCGTCACCAGATGCAGCGTGTGGTCAGGATTATCCTGACGCAGCTGATTGATATTCAGGCGCAGCGACGGCGGCAGCGGGTCGTCGAGCCAGACCATCCAGATGGTTTTCGGGATCGCCGCAGGCGCTTTCTCGGCGGAGAGGATCACCAGACTCTCCTCCTGACTGGCGTCATATTCCGGCGCGGAAAGGGCGCTGTGCTTTTTTTTCTGCCACAGCATTTGACTACTGAAAGAGACGCGTTTCCAGCTGCGCCAGAGAGAGTGTGCAGGATGTTGACGGTATGGATTCATGAGGCACCTGTTATTGTGATTATTGCGGCGGAGTTTCCCCGGTGAGGCGTAGCGCAGCGCGCGCAGTTATCTCCTCACGGCTGTGTATAAAATCTCTTCATCAGTTTAATAAAGCATTATTTATATGCGCGCTACGACTTTTGCTGAATTTCAGATAATCCGGAAAGCGGCAGGCCATATTGTCGGTTATCGCCTTGCCGTCTGCCTTATATTTAAAAGAGATGATTTGTCTCTTTATTTATCGCCTCGCCTGAAGATAATCCTGGTTTTTATCTCCCCACTGTAGAAATAACAGGGGCTGATTAATTATTTCATTGCGCATGGAGTTTATGACGCTTGTTTAACCGTGCTGATGTATTGTTCCGGGGAGGGCGGCATAACCGCAGTTGTCTACGCTTAAGGAAGGCTTACTGAGAAAAGGAGTCGCTATGTCTGAACCCACCCGCGGATTACTGGCGGTCGATAAGCAAGGCAATCGCGTGCTGTTTCTCAATCCCGAGACCTTTGCCGTCGAGCGCGAGCTCAACGCTTTTCCGCCGCGTCCGCATGAGCTGCTGATGCTGCCGGCGTGGCAAAAAGCCTATGTGCCGATCTACGGCGATGGCGCGCACGGCGACAATCCGCATCCGGGCCACAAAGTAGCGGTAATCGATCTGGCGAAGCGCGAAATCAGCGGCTTTATCGATATTTCGCCGCTGCGCGCGCCGCATAGCGGTCAGCTGGGGCGCGACGGCAAGGTTTATCTCTGCTGCGAAAGCAGCGCGGCGGTGGCGGTAATCGATCCGGCGACCGACCGCGTGGAAAAAACCATTCCCGTTCCTTCGCATAATGCTCACCGCCTGACGCTCTCACCCAGCGGCCGCAAGCTGTTTACCGAAAATGAAGAGGACGCCAGCATTACCGTGGTGGATCTGTGCGAAGCGGAAGGGCGGGTGATCGATACGATACTGCTGCCAGGCCCTATCGCCGGCATCGCGGCGTCGCCGAAGCACCCCTATCTGGTGGCCAGCGCGGCGGATGCGCCTTATCTCTACGTTATCGACCGCCAGAGCCACCGCGTGCGCCAGCGGCTGGCGCTGCCGGGACACCAGCAACCTTGTCAGGTGGTGCGTTTCAGCGCGAACGGCGAGCGGCTGGTGGCGATAGGCGATGGCGAGCCGATCATTACGCTGTTCGACGATCTGCTCAATCCGCTGGGCGATATTCCGGTAGGAAACAAACCCATGGACGGCTGCTTCAGCCCCGATAATCAGCAGTTGCTGATCGCCAATGAAGGCGACGGCACCTTAAGCGTGGTCGATCTGGCGCAGAATCGCGTTATCGCCACGCCGCGCGTCGGCACCGGCTGCGAGGTGCTGAGCTTTTTCGATCTGGTCAGATAAAAGGGCGGTGATAGATCGCGGAGCTCCAGTGGCGGCTGCTGGCGTGTTTTTCCGCCTGCCAGCCGCGCTTGCGCAGTTCGCGCGCGATCATTTTATTCATCAGGCCATGGCCGAGCAGCAGCACCGTGCCCTGCTCCGACAGCGTAATGAGCCGATCGGCGGCGCGCGCGGCGCGTTCGCGCGCCCGCAGCAGCGACTCGCTTTCGCCTGCATAGCCGCACAGCCACAGCATGCGCAGCAGCGCCAGCCAAAGTGCAGCCGGCATTTCAAGGCGGCGCGAGGCGATCAGCGGAACCGAGATTTCGCTGAACAGCGCATCGACGTGGATCGGCTGCAGGCCGAGCCGCGTCAGCGAAGAGCGCGCGCGCGGCAGCGGGCTGCAGACGATCACCGACGCCTGACGTGCGATGGTCAGGCTGCGCTCGGGTGGCATGTCGCACACCGGCGCCATGTCATACGCCTCGCACCAGTCGGCCAGGCCCTGGGCGCTGAGCCGACCGGCGGCGCGATGGTCCGGCTTGCCGTGTCGCATCAAGATAATGGTCATAGGACTCCTGCTTCGTTCTTCTCTTAGCCTAATGCAAAGCAGCGCAATGTTAAAACCTGACTTAACCTGACGAAACAGCCGAGGCTGTCATCCCCCCGTCATGTTTCCAGGCGATAACTCTGTGCGCTGCGCTTTAACAGGTTCCGGCCAGGTATTATTAAGGGAAAATGTTAAGTATCAAATGACACTGATTGAATTATGCGCGGTCATTTTATATTAAGTGTATGTATTATATATATAAATTGGCTTTAAACCCTTGCGGGGCTGTATGATTTTTAACAGTTATGGCTAAATTTACTTGATTTATCTACGCGCGTAGATAAACTGGCCCTCAGTGATTACTCGCGGCGGACGATGCGAGAAAGGCCCAGTAGGTTTAGTGCTTTGCCTGCTTTTAAACGACCGGTGATTAACATCGGCAGAGCAGGCAAAGTCAGAGATTCCAACACCAGGGAATCCTTTACTGACCGCAACAAGGGTTAGCCAACCAGTACATCGCCACCCGGGGAGTTCTGATTGCTATCAAAGAACCGTCCCACGGAAGGGCGTTCACGATCACTGAAACAGGGAAATGGTATGACGGCACAACACTCCGTTGAGCGCGATTCCACGCGTTTGCACTCCGCCGCCGATGAGCGGCTGACCACCTCTTCCGGGCGCAAAGATTTCTGGCGCGCCACCTTATCCTGCTGGCTCGGCACGGCGATGGAGTATGCGGATTTCGCGCTCTATGGCCTGGCGGCGGGCATTATCTTCGGCGATGTTTTCTTCCCTCAGGCGACGCCTGCGATGGCGCTGCTCTCCAGCTTCGCCACCTGGTCGGTCGGGTTTATCGCGCGTCCTATCGGCGCGGTGCTGTTCGGCTGGATCGGCGATCGCAAAGGGCGAAAAACGGTCATGGTCATCACCATTATTCTGATGGGCGCTTCCACTACCTTGATCGGCCTGATCCCCAGCTACGCCGCTATCGGCGTCTGGGCGCCTGCCTGCCTGGTGCTGTTACGGTTTACCCAGGGGCTGGGCGCCGGCGCGGAGCTTTCCGGCGGTACGGTCATGCTGGGCGAATATGCGCCGGTCGAGCGGCGCGGGCTGGTCTCGTCAGTGATTGCTTTAGGCTCCAACAGCGGCACGCTGCTCGCCGCGCTGGTGTGGCTGGCGGTGGTGCAGATGGATCAAGAGAGCCTGCTGGCCTGGGGATGGCGCATTCCTTTCCTCAGCAGCGTGCTGATCGCCCTGGCGGCGCTCTGGATCCGTCGCCATCTGCGCGAAACCCCGGTGTTTGAGCGCAGAAAGCAGGAGCTGGAAGCGGAACGCGCCGCGGCGCGCGACGCACAGCCGGTGGCGGACGCGCGTGGATTCTGGACGCGCACGCGCGCTTTCTGGACGCTGGTCGGCCTGCGTATCGGCGAAAACGGCCCTTCTTATCTGGCGCAGGGCTTTATGGTCGGCTATGTGGCGAAGGTGCTGATGGTCGATAAATCCGTGCCGACCACGGCGGTCTTTATCGCCTCGGTGCTGGGCTTTGCGGTGATCCCGCTGGCGGGCTGGCTCTCGGATCGCTTCGGCCGCCGCATCACCTATCGCGGCTTTTGCCTGCTGCTGATGTTCTACGCCTGGCCTGCCTTTTATCTGCTCGACAGCCGCGAACCGGCCATCGTGATTCCGGTGATTGTGGTCGGCATGGCGCTGGCGTCGCTCGGCATCTACGGGGTACAGGCCGCGTGGGGCGTAGAGCTGTTCGGCGTTAAACATCGCTATACGAAAATGGCGGTAGCCAAAGAGCTGGGCTCGATTCTGTCGGGCGGCACCGCGCCGCTGCTGGCGGCGGCGATGCTCTCCTGGAGCGGTCACTGGTGGCCGATAGCGGTCTACTTCTCCGCGATGGCGGCTATCGGTTTCTTCACGACCTTTGTCGCGCCAGAGACGCGAGGGCGCGATCTCAATCTGCCGGAAGACGCCATCTAGTGCGGCGTCGCTTCCCGCACGCTAACGAGCAGGCCGTGATGATTCACGGCCTTTCGTGTTTACATCGGGAGCTAAAAGCTTGAAACAGCCGTCAGGCAAAGTCACACGCAGCGACGTGGCGAAAATGGCCGGCACATCGGTTGCGGTGGTCAGCTACGTCATCAACAACGGCCCGCGTCCGGTGGCGGAAAGCACGCGTCAGCGCGTGCTGGAGGCCATCCGGCTGACCGGGTATCGCCCCAACGGCGTGGCACGTGCGCTGGCGTCGGGCAGTACCAAAACCTACGGGCTGATCGTGCCCAATATCGGCAATACTTTCGTCGCCTCTATGGCGCACGTTTTGCTGCAGGCCTCGCTGGATCATGGTCACGTGATGCTGCTCGGCGACGCGGGCGATGACCGTCAGCGCGAGCTGGAGCTGATCCACAGCCTGCTGAATCGGCAGGTTGACGGTCTGTTTTACAACAGCGTCGACCGCCATCCCTATATCGATGTGATTCAGGCCAGCGGCACGCCGTTTGTGATGCTGGATCGCGTTGAGCCGCAGCCCGGCGTCAGCATGCTGCGCGTCGATGAGCGTCAGGCGGCGTTTCAGGTCACCTCTCATCTGCTGAGTCACGGCTATCGGCAGGTCGGCATCATCAGCGGGCCGCTGGGGATGCTTAACGCGCAGGATCGTATTCAGGGCTGGCGCGATGCGATGGCGGCGCACAGGACGCCGGTCGATGAGGCGCTGATCTTTCCCGCCAGCTATACGCGGCAGGGCGGCTACGAGGCGGCGCAGCGCATGCTGGCCGGTCCCGGCGCGCCGCGCGCGCTGTTTGCCAGCAACGAAGGGCAGGCGATCGGCGCGATTCGCGCTTTCTCCGAGCGCAACATTCGCGTGCCGCAGGATGTGGCGCTGGTCTGTTTCAACGGCACCGATCAGTCCGCCTTCCACGTGCCGACCTTAACCACCGTGCGCCAGCCGCTGCGGGATATGGCGCGCTGCGCCATCGCCATGCTGCAAAACTGGGACGGTGAGGCGAAGCTGCACGAGTTTCCGCACTACCTTGAAATCGGCGAATCCTGCGGCTGTCTGCCGCACATTAAAACCAACGCGACGACAATATGAAAAGAGTGATTATTGACTGCGATCCGGGCAACGGCATCCCCGGCGCCAATACCGATGACGGCCTGGCGCTCGCACTGGCCCTTGCTTCGCCTGCGCTGTCGGTGGAGCTGATCACCACCGTCGCAGGCAATACGCCGAGCAACATCGGCGCGCAGGTAACAAAAGATCTGCTGACGCGCCTCGGCTCGGCCATTCCGGTGGTGCAGGGCGCCGCTCAGGCGCTGAAAGAGGATCATGCGCCCTGGCGCGCGGCGCTCGATAACCGCGTAGAGCAGCTCGACATGGTCAGGCTATGGCAGGGCGTGCGCGCGCCAAAGCCGATGGCGGCGGACGGCGACGACGCAGCCGACGCGATCGGCAGGCTGATTTGCGACAACCCCGGCGAAATTACCCTGGTGGCGATTGGGCCGCTGACCAACGTGGCCCTGGCGCTGCAGCGCTATCCGGCAATGGCGGAAGCGGTCGCCGAGATTGTGGTGATGGGCGGCGTATTCGCGCTCGACGACTACATCAAAGATACCAATTTCGGTCTCGATCCCGAGGCGGCGCATCAGGTGCTGCACAGCGGTGCGGCTATCACGCTGGTGCCGATGGACGTGACCACGCAGACGCTGCTGACCCATCAGGATCTGTCGCGCATCACCGCCAGCGATCATCCGCTCTCCCACTTTGTGCGCGACACGCTGCGTCCGTGGATTGACTACTCTATTCGCTCCCGCCATCTTCCTGGCAGCTGGATCCACGACGCGCTGGTGGTCGCCTGGCTGCTGAATCAGCGCGTGGCGAACGGCACCGACTACCGTGTGGATATCGAACTGCGTCCGGGCGCGACGCGCGGCAAAAGCTGGCGCTATCGCACGCCGCTGCGCGTTGACGTTGGCATCCCCGTCGACAGCGGCGCGCTGGTCCATGTGCTGCACCACGTCGATAACGCGCTGCTGCTGGAGATCCTCGAACAGGCTTTGACGCAGCTTAAACGCTAACCCGCAGGGCAACAGCAGGGCGATTCGCCCAGCATGACATGCGCCGACACCCTTAGTTACATCCTGACGTCAGGGATGCCAGCATTTGAACGCGCTCGCGTTTGGCAAAGTGCTATAAACAAAACGTTAACAATATCGTAACCGCTTCGGCGGTTACGCCTCTTTCTTTCGGACCTTTATCCGAATGGCACTGACAGGATACGTTTATGTTTAACTGGACCCCGACCCAGCGGAATGTGGCGTTTGCCAGCTTCGCCAGCTGGACGCTGGATGCGTTTGACTTTTTTATACTGGTGTTTGTCTTAAGCGACCTCGCGCAATACTTTCACGCCTCGGTTTCAGAGGTGTCGGTGGCAATTATGCTGACGCTGGCGGTGCGCCCAGTCGGCGCGCTGCTGTTTGGACGACTGGCGGAGAAATATGGCCGCCGGCCGATTCTGATGCTCAATATCGTGATGTTTTCCCTGTTTGAGCTGCTCTCCGCCTGGTCGCCGAGCTTCGGCGCCTTTCTCGGCTTTCGTATTATTTACGGCGTGGCGATGGGCGGCATCTGGGGCGTCGCCTCGTCGCTGGCGATGGAGACCATTCCCGACCGCTCGCGCGGGCTGATGTCCGGCATCTTTCAGGCGGGCTATCCGTGCGGCTATCTGCTGGCCTCGGTGATCTTCGGACTCTTTTTCGACGCGGTAGGCTGGCGCGGCATGTTCCTGATCGGCGCGCTGCCGATTTTACTGTTGCCGTTTATCTACTTCAAAGTGCCGGAGTCGCCGGTCTGGCTGGCGGCGCGCGAGCGTCAGGAGAGCAGCGCGCTGCTGCCGATCATCCGCCAGCACTGGAAAATGTGTCTCTACCTGGTGCTGCTGATGGCCTGCTTTAACTTCTTCAGCCACGGCACGCAGGATCTCTATCCCACCTTCCTGAAGGTGCAGCATCAGTTCGATGCGCACACCGTCAGCCTGATCGCCATCAGCTACAACATCGCGGCGATGCTGGGCGGCGTCTTCTTCGGCGCGCTGTCGGAGCGTATCGGGCGTAAAAAGGCGATTATGCTGGCGTCGCTGCTGGCGCTGCCGGTGCTGCCGCTCTGGGCCTTCTCCAGCGGCTCCTGGGCGATTGGGCTGGGCGCATTTCTGATGCAGTTTATGGTACAGGGCGCGTGGGGCGTGGTGCCGACGTATCTTACCGAGCTGGTGCCCGCCAACGCGCGCGCGGTGCTGCCGGGCTTCGTCTATCAGCTGGGCAATCTGATCGCCTCGGTCAACGCCACGCTGCAGTCGCGCATCGCCGAGGCGCATAACGGCAATTACGGCCTGGGAATGGCCATCGTCGCCGGTACGGTGGCGGTGCTGATCTGCCTGTTTGTCGCCTTTGGCCGCGAAACGCGCGGCATCGAAATATCAGGCGCGGTGTCGAAGCCGACGCACTAGAGCGCTTCGCACACGTCTACCCACTGCGCCTGCGTCAGCTCGGCCATGCGCTGTGGGGTAATACGCACGGCGCTATGGACGGCGCCCGCCGCGGGCAGCACTTCGTCGAAGCGGCGCAGCGACTCGTCGCAGTACACCTTCAGGGGATTCTCCAGCCCGAACGGGCAGACGCCGCCGACCGGATGGCCGGTCCAGTTCACCACCTCATCGACGCTCAGCATGCGCGCCTTCGCGCCCAGCGCCGCTTTCAGCTTGCGGTTATCGAGCCGCGCATCGCCGCGCGTGACGATCAGCACCACCTCGTCTTTGACCTTCAGCGACAAAGTTTTGGCGATCTGTCCCGGCGCGACGCCGTGAACGCGCGCCGCCATCTCCACGGTAGCGGTGCTTTGCGACATCTCGATAATCTCGATATCAGGTGCGTGTTCGGCGAAAAACTGCCGTACCGACTCCAGGCTCATCTTTTTCTCCATGCAGGTCGAAGGCGTAAAAACTGCCACAAGGCGGAAAAAGTGTAAACGAGAGAAAAGGAGAAAGTGCGTCGGAAGACGGTTTTATACGCTAAGCGTGCAGTTGCCGCAGCGTTCGACGTCGGGAATGCGGTAGCGCTGGCAGCAGCTGCGTCTGACCATCTCGCCGCCGCGCGGCAGCATGGTGCGATAGAGCGGGTTGTCGCTGCCGTCCTGCAGGCGGCTGGTGAAAAAGAGCGTCTGCTCAAGCTGCAGAATCGTCGCCTCATCCAGCAGGGTTTTTAGCTCGCCGAGGAACCAGTGGAAAGAGAAACCCATATTGTTCCAGATCAGCCTGGCGTTGATGCCGCCATGCTGGGCGATACCGTTCACCGCCGGGATCAGATGCTGCTGGATCAGGCGATCGATGCGCTGCGCTGCGGTAAGGTAGCGCGCCTCTTCATCTTCATGCGTCGCGATCCAGAAGGCGCAAGGGTGGCCGTGCTCGTGGAACTGAACGTGGATATGCTGCGGCGAGCAGTCGAGCGCGCGCGATTCCGCCAGCAGCGCCAGCATCAGCGGCGGCAGCAGCAGGCCGAAATACCACTGCGCCCAGAGCGACTGAACCGGTTTCGCCTCCTGAACGGCGTCGGGATACTGACGATAGAGATAGTCGCTGTAGCGCTGCGCCAGCGCAGGGAACTGTTCCGGTCGCGCCCACTCCGCCAGCGTCAGAGCGTCTGCGGGCGCGGCTTCATCAAGGTGGATGCTTTCCAGCATATAGGCGTGCTGCTCGCGCATCAGATCGCGCAGGGCGCGCGCCAGCGAGCGGTCGCCCTGCATAAAAATAGGCTGAGCGTACTGAAAGCGTTGAGATTGCTGCCTGATGTTCGCCATGCTGAATAACACGCCCTGGAAGCAGAGAAGAAAGAATGATAATCGTTCTTAGTTCTATTCACAAGTCGGCGAGACTGACGGCGCGGCGGGGCGTTTGCCGCGCGTCGCCGCGATGACGGGCGAAGAATTAAAGCGCTTCGCCGCTGACGGTCAGGGTTTTAGGCAGGTCTTCCCAGGCAAGAATGGTATTTCGGCCCTGATTTTTGGCGACGTAGAGCGCACGGTCGGCGTTGGCGACCGCCTGATCGAACTCGTCGTCGAAGATGGGCGCAATGCCGGCGCTGACGGTCACGTGGGTCGACACCTTTTCGTTGAAGCGGTGGGGGATCTCCAGATCGAGTACATACTGGCGAATGCGCTCCGCCAGCTTCATGGCGATCGACGCGTTGACGTTGGTCATCAGCACCAGAAACTCCTCGCCGCCGTAGCGCACCACCACATCGCGCGAGCGCACGGCGTCGCGGATCGCCACCGACACGCGCGCCAGCGCCTGGTCGCCCATGGCGTGGCCGTAGTTGTCGTTGTACGCCTTGAAGTGGTCGATATCGAGCAGCAGCACGAAGTGGCTGCCCGCGTGATTTTCCAGAATATTATCCAGTCGGTTTTTCAGTCCGCGGCGGTTATAAAGGCCGGTCAGCGGGTCGAGCATGCTGAGATCGCTGAAGGTCTCTTTTTCTTCATAGAGCTGGCGCATCAGACGGCGGGTGAAGCGATCGACGCGGCGGCGCATCAGGTGCTGCAGAGAGAAGCCGATCAGCGGCAGCGAGATGGTCAGCAGCAGCATCGCCAGATGCGCGCCCTTATCCAGCAGCAGTACCGTCACCACCGGCGGGGTGATATGCAGACAAAATGCCGGCAGGTAATCGCTCAGGGCAATCGCGCTGATAAAGAATACGCTCAGCAGGCTAATCATCAGGAAATTGTCGTCAAAAAAGAAAACCTGCTGATATTTGAGCTCAATATGCCAGGCCCAAAACACGCCAAGCAGCAACGCTACAGGATTTAACAGAGGTAATTTCAGTTTGGGCCTGATTAAACACCCAATTAACGTCACGGCGCTAAATAACGCGACGGTAATAACCGGGGCAGGTAAGTCCGCGACCGGGCTGCCAGCGAAAGGGATCAGGCAAAAAAGCGATACGGCGACATTTAAAAACAGAAAGAGCATCAGCGACAGCCGATATTTGCTCTGTTTCAATTCATCGTAAGATTGTAATTTCATTATGAATACTCGAAACGGCCCTGAAATATCAAAGCGCATTCCGGCAAAAATAAAGTCATTTGCCGGACAATGAGCAAATTTGCTGTGTTATGAAAGGTGTTATCGGCCGCAATCTAGCATTTTCCAACTGGTCTGTCATCTTCCGGCCCAGAGGCGAAAAAAACAGGCTGCAAGATGAGATTTATTATCATATGATAATGGGAATTCTTATCATTTGAGGTCGACGCCATGTTAATGGCCGTGTTCGCCGCCTGCGGCTTATGGGGATTCAGCTGGGTGATGGGGAAGAAACTGGACAGCGCCTGGGGCGTGCTGCTGCCCTGTGCGGCGATGCCATGCTTTGCGCTTTGGGAGCCGAGCTTTAGCCAGTGGCGTATCGTGATGATCGTCGCGCTGCTGTTAACGGTGGTAATGCTGTTCCATCGCCGGTTGCGTCACTATCTGCTGCTGCCTTCATGCCTGGCGTTAGCGGGCGGATTAGCGGCCGTTGCGGTGAATTTTCATGGGATCTGAAGCAGAGAGAATAAAGCAGGGAGGTGAAGCAGGAGGGACAACTCTGGTGCGAAGAGAGGGACTTGAACCCTCACGTCCGTTAAGACACTAACACCTGAAGCTAGCGCGTCTACCAATTCCGCCACCTTCGCATTTGAGTCATCTTGTTTTCATATCGCCGCATTGGTGCGAAGAGAGGGACTTGAACCCTCACGTCCGTAAGAACACTAACACCTGAAGCTAGCGCGTCTACCAATTCCGCCACCTTCGCGCAGTGCGATGCGAGATGAAAATCGTGGTTGTTGGTGCGAAGAGAGGGACTTGAACCCTCACGTCCGTTAAGACACTAACACCTGAAGCTAGCGCGTCTACCAATTCCGCCACCTTCGCGTACCAGCAATACATGACAGTATTGCAACCACGGAGGCGCATTCTAGAGATTTTACACCCGGCGTCAACAGATATTTCGCGACGGCGAAGCGACTGCTGTAAAAAGCAACGTTTTCACCGTCGCCGCTGCTTAGCGCGCTTTCGCGCCGCGGCCGTAAACGGCGCGGTAAACCTTGAAGCGTCCGTTTTGCGCCAGCACTTCATGGCTGCCGAAAGTTTCGTCCAGCACCTGCGGATAGGGCAGGAAGGCGTTGGCCACAATACGCAGTTCGCCGCCGGTATTGAGGTGCTTCACCGCGCCGCGGATCAGGGTCTGCGCCGCGTCCAGGCTGGTTTCGCGCCCTTCGTGGAACGGCGGGTTCGAGAGGATCAGGTCGAAGCGGCCGGTGACGTCGGAGAAGACGTTGCTCGGGAAAACGTCGCCCTCGAAGCCGTTGATCGCCAGCGTCGCCTTGCTTGCCTCAATCGCCGCGGCGTGCACGTCGCACAGGGTCAGACGCACCTTCGGTGAGTGGTTGGCCAGCACCGCCGACAGCACGCCCGTGCCGCAGCCGATATCCAGCACTTTGCCTTTGGTGTGCGGCGCGAGGGTGGTGAGCAGCAGCGCGCTGCCGATATCGAGATCGTCACGGCTGAAGACGCCCGGCAGGGTGCAGATGGTCAGCGGATCGAGATCGTAGCTGTCGCGGAAGCTTTCGGCGTCGAACGTCGGCTGGCTTTCCAGGCGGCCGTGATAGAGTCCGCAGCGGCGCGCGCTGTCGATTTTGTCGAGCGTCGCCCATGTTTCGACCATGCCTTCGGCGCTGCGCACGCCGCTGCGGTTTTCGCCCACGACGAAAAT
>Ga0157363_1000128_pt1 | contig 57332 bp, 51 predicted proteins | sample AttsexASBM1_FD_111477 | JGI IMG/M metagenome (GOLD analysis project Ga0157363, IMG submission 111477) | Fungus gardens microbial communities from leaf cutter ant in Ribeirão Preto, State of São Paulo, Brazil - Atta sexdens ASBM1 | ecosystem: Host-associated > Fungi > Mycelium > Unclassified ... | reverse complement strand
TCAGTGGTTCACTGATGTGAAGATCACTGGCATCAGCGCCTAAGAGGAGATCTGACAAATGGCACATAAAAAGGCTGGCGGTTCCACTCGAAATGGCCGCGATTCCAACGCAAAACGTCTGGGCGTTAAGCGTTTCGGCGGTGAAAGCGTTCTGGCAGGCAGCATCATCGTTCGTCAGCGTGGCACTAAATTCCACGCGGGCACCAACGTAGGCTGCGGCCGTGACCACACCCTGTTTGCTACTGCAAACGGCAAGGTCCTGTTCGAAGTGAAAGGCCCGAACAACCGTAAATACATCAGCATCGTTGCTGAGTAAGGTTTTCGTGCCTGAAGGCGGTACCTGATACCGCTTTTAGCAGCGAATCAAAAAGCCCCGCTATGATTGCGGGGCTTTTTACATTCTGCGATCCGCAGCGCGCGGGTTGCCAGTAACACCCTTTGCTGTACACTTTATATTCAGCTGCATGATGTCTTAAGCGGATCCCAGTCTGAAAAAGACACGCGGTCTGCGGCATCCGTTTTAAGGCCAGCGAGCCACGACGGATCATCCTGCCAGCAGCGGGCAAATGATTGACGGAGAAGTAAAATGAAGTTTGTTGATGAAGCGACGATCCTCGTTGCTGCGGGCGATGGCGGCAATGGCTGCGTCAGCTTCCGTCGTGAAAAATATATTCCTAAAGGCGGCCCGGACGGCGGCGACGGCGGCGACGGCGGCGACGTCTATATGCAGGCCGATGAAAACCTGAATACCCTGATCGACTACCGCTTTGAAAAGTCCTTCCGCGCCGAGCGTGGGCAGAACGGCCAGAGCCGCGACTGCACCGGCAAACGCGGCAAAGATATTATTATCAAAGTGCCTGTCGGCACCCGCATCATCGATCAGGGCACCGGCGAAACGCTGGGCGATATGATGAAGCACGGTCAGCTGCAGATGGTCGCCAAAGGCGGCTGGCACGGTCTGGGCAATACCCGTTTTAAATCTTCCGTAAACCGTACGCCTCGTCAGAAAACGATGGGCACGCCGGGCGAGAAGCGTGATTTGCAGCTGGAGCTGATGCTGCTGGCCGACGTCGGTATGCTGGGCCTGCCGAACGCCGGTAAATCCACCTTTATCCGCGCCGTATCCGCCGCCAAACCTAAAGTGGCCGACTATCCGTTTACCACGCTGGTGCCAAGCCTCGGCGTAGTGCGTATGGATAGCGAGCAGAGCTTTGTGGTTGCCGATATCCCTGGCCTGATCGAAGGCGCCTCCGACGGCGCAGGACTGGGCATCCGCTTCCTGAAGCACCTGGAGCGCTGCCGCGTGCTGCTGCACACCATTGATTTGGCGCCGATCGATGAATCCGATCCGGTAGAGAACGCCCGCATCATCCTGGGCGAGCTGGAAAAATACAGCGAGAAGCTTTTCAACAAGCCGCGCTGGCTGGTATTCAACAAGGTCGACCTGCTGGATGCGGAAGAAGCCGAATCCCGTGCGAAGGCGATTGCCGAAGCGCTGGGCTGGACGGACAAATACTACCTGATCTCTGCGGCCAACCGCGTCGGCGTCACGCCGCTTTGCTGGGATGTCATGTCCTTCCTGAACGCCAATCCAAAAGAGGCGGAAGTGGAAGAGAAGCAGCCTGAGAAAGTCGAGTTTATGTGGGACGACTATCATCGTCAGCAGCTGGAAGAAGCTGAGACGGCGGTGGAAGAGGATGACGACTGGGACGAAGACTGGGACGATGAAGACGACGAAGGTGTCGAAATCATTTATCAGCGCTAAGTCTGAGGGACGCCGTAAGGCGTCCCTTTTCTTTTGGTAAAATGGCGCGGCTGCTAATTAGCGCTTCCCGGCAGTAAAGATAATCATTATCATTTTCTCTATCTGAATTTTGCGACGCTCCGCGCTTCGCCCTGGCTGATAGAGTTGATCGAGCATGCGTACTTCCCTTCTGCGAATTTTTCCTCTGCTTTTGTTGGCTTTCTCGCTGCTGTCGGTTAATCCCACTTACGCTGAAGAAGGCTGGCCGCGCCATATTGCCAGCGTAAAAGGCGATGTGGTGCTTAAACAACAGCCCAAACGTATTATTTCAACCAGCGTCACCCTGACCGGCTCTTTGCTGGCAATTGACGCACCGATAGTCGCCAGCGGCGCTACTATGCCAGGCCACCGTATCTCTGATGAACAGGGCTTTTTCCGGCAGTGGAGTAAAGTGGCGGCGGCTAAGGGCGTCAAAAGGCTCTATAGCGGCGAGCCCAACCTTGAAACTATTGCGGCGGAAAAGCCCGATCTGATTATCGTCAGCGCGACGGGAAATGATTCTGCACTGCCTTTTTACGATCGCCTGGCCGCGTTGGCGCCAACGCTGGTCGTGAACTACGACGATAAGAGCTGGCAGGAAGTCGAACGTGTGCTGGCACAGGCTAGCGGGAAAGAGGCCGAAGCGGAGCAATCGATTCAGCGCTACGCGCAGCGTGAACAAGAGGTGAAAGCGAAGCTGCAACTGCCGCCGCAGCCCGTTTCCGCGCTGGTCTACAATCCCCATAATCATCTGGTGAATCTCTGGACGCCTGAATCCGCGCAGGGAAAATTGCTGGAGTCGCTGGGTTTTACGCTGGCTGAGCCGCCTGCCGTGGTGCTGCAGGCCAGTCAGCGCCTCAAACGCCGGGACATTATTCCTGTACAGGGAGAAAACCTGGTAACGGCCCTGACGGGGAACAGCGCCCTGATCTTTGCCGCAGGTGATGAGGGAAAGAAAGCGCTGCTGGCGGAACCGCTGGTAGCGAACTCTCCGGCGATAAAAAATCAGCAGGTCTATACGCTGGGCGAGGATAGCTTTCGTCTGGACTACTACAGCGCCAACAATGTGCTGACGCGTCTGGAAGAACTTTTTGCCAAAAAGTAGTTTATACGCGTCTCTGTATTTGCAGAGGCGCAGCTTTATCCGCGTACTCCCCACCGCCTGCTTCACTAAGCTGTCTCACCTGTCGCATAAACAATAATACGACAAATAATCGAATTGATAATTGTTTTCATTTGAAATAATGTATGCCCGCCTGATCGGGAATGCGCGTGCATGGGGCTAATCAGGCGTGGGCGGACTCAAGCTGGTTCCGTCCTTTTATTCATTATTTCCCCCTGAGGAAAGACGCGGGGCGGAGTGACAGGGAATGAGAACGTTGAACAGACTATCAAAACTATCCTTAGCGATTTTGCTTGAACTGGGAATGATGGCGGCAGCGACGGCGGACGACGCCGCAACGGACGCGGCGGCCAGCACTAAAGCCGCTGCGTCAGGCCAGCATGTCGATGCGGACGGCGGCACCCTGATGGTAACGGCGGAACAGCAGAATCTGCAGGCGCCCGGCGTTTCCACCATTACCGCCGAAGAGATTAAAAAACGGCCGCCTTCCCGCGATCTTTCCGAAATCATCCGCACCATGCCCGGCGTTAACCTGACAGGCAACTCCACCAGCGGCCAGCGCGGCAATAACCGTCAGATTGATATTCGCGGTATGGGCCCGGAAAACACGCTGATTTTGATCGACGGCATGCCGGTCGCCAGCCGCAATTCGGTGCGTTTGGGCTGGCGCGGTGAACGCGACACGCGCGGCGATACCAACTGGGTGCCGCCGGAAATGGTTGACCATATCGAAGTGATCCGAGGCCCGGCAGCGGCGCGCTACGGTAACGGCGCGGCTGGCGGCGTAGTTAACATCATCACCAAACAAACCGGTAATGAGTGGCACGGCTCCTGGAATACCTATTTGAATATGCCGGAGCACAAGTCAGAAGGCTCCACTAAGCGCTCCAACTTCTCTCTCAGCGGCCCAATGGGCGATGATGTCAGCTTCTCGCTATGGGGCAATCTGAGCAAAACCCAGGCGGATGCGCAGTACATTAATGAGGGGCACCAGTCGCTACGAACCGGCAGCTATGCCGATACTGTGCCGGCAGGGCGCGAGGGCGTGGTAAATAAGGATATCCACGGTAAGCTGCGTTGGGAATTCGCGCCAAACCAGAACCTGGAGTTCAGCGCCGGCTACAGCCGTCAGGGCAATCTTTACGCGGGCGATACGCAGAACACCAACACCAGCGCGCTGGTGCAGAGCAAATATGGCGACGAGACTAATCGCCTCTACCGCCAGGATTACGCGGTAACCTGGACCGGCGTCTGGGACAATGGCGTCAGTACCCGCAGCTACGCCCAGTATGAAAACACGCGCAATTCGCGTATGAATGAAGGGCTGGCAGGCGGTACGGAAGGCATCTTCTCTGACAGCGGCTTCTCCACCATTGAACTCAATGACGTGCTGCTGCACAGCGAAATCAGCGTGCCTTTCGAGTTTCTGGTCAATCAAACCGCGACGTTCGGCACGGAGTGGAATCAGCAGCGCATGAAGGATGGCGCATCCAATACCCAGGCGCTTTCTGGCGGTGCTATTGATGGCATCAGCAGCACCAACCGCAGCCCTTATTCGTCGGCGGAAATTTTCTCGCTGTTTGCCGAAGACAATATGGAGCTGACCGACACCACCACCCTGGTACCGGGCCTGCGTTTCGATCATCACAGCATCGTTGGCAACAACTGGAGTCCGTCGCTGAATCTGTCGCAGATACTGGCCGACGATTTTACGCTGAAGCTGGGCATCGCCAGAGCTTATAAAGCCCCAAGCCTCTATCAAACCAACCCGAACTACGTGCTCTATAGCCGTGGCCAGGGCTGCGCGGACAGCGCGGGCGCCTGCTATCTGATGGGGAATGAAGATCTTAAAGCGGAAACCAGCATCAATAAAGAAGTGGGCGTGGAGTATAAGCACGAAGGCTATCAGGCTGGCCTGACCTGGTTCCGCAACGACCATCGCAATAAAATCGAGTCGGGCTACGAGCCGAGCGGCGCGACCGGCAGCACCGATATCTACCAATGGGAAAACGTGCCGAAAGCGGTAGTGGAAGGGCTGGAAGGTACAGTGAACCTTCCGGTAACGGAAGCGGTTACCTGGAACAACAACCTGACCTGGATGCTGCAAAGCAAAAACAAAACCACGGGCGATCGCCTGTCGGTTATCCCACAGTACACGCTGAACTCGACGCTGGCATGGCAGGCTACGCAGGATCTGTCGCTACAGACGACTTTTACCTGGTATGGCCGTCAGACGCCGAAGAAGTATAACTACAAGGGAGAAGCGGTTAGCGGCAGCGAGAAGGCGACGGTAAGCCCATACTCGATTTTAGGCCTGAGCGGCACTTATGAGGTGAACAAGTACGCCAGCGTCACGCTGGGCATAGATAACCTGTTCGATAAGCGTCACTTCCGGCAGGGCAACGCACAAACCACAGGTAATTCCGCTACCGGCGCCTATATGTATGGCGCAGGAGCGAATACCTATAACGAATCAGGACGCACTTACTATATGAGTTTGAATACTCACTTCTGATTTTAAGCTCCAAAGTGGCCCAGCAATTGGGCCACTACCTGCCTGAAACGCGCTGGCCGCTCATCCGAACACAGTAGATAATTTTTTATAAATGATGCAGGAAATTAGCAGTAAGCATATTTGCCGTGTCGTTTATTTTAATAAGATAGCAATAGAAAAGCTAAAATTGATATGCACGGAATGTTCTTATTTGAACGGAAATCAATTCAATAAAATACCATGGTATATAAACCAGCTATATTCCTAAAAGGTAAATAAATTACGCTCCATTAAACAAATATCAGGATTGCTTAATGACCGTTGATAATGGCGATCTTTATAAGTTTCGATATCGGGTTTTTAATTTCTACTCTATACAGCAAGGGTTCGAGAAAATATCAGTCAATGAAATGCCTTACCGTAATTGAATGGGATTCTTAATATAACTGACTGAAATTTAATAAAAAATCACGAGGGTGCGCCTGTCGTCTTGCATATAACAAAAGGTCAAAATACCATCACTACAAAAACTAGCAGAGAATAATTGCTGGCAGACCGAACAGGTCGAACGGCGGATCTCCTCGCGAAGCCCCATGAAAACGTTGAGCTGGCGACGGAAGATTATTCTGCCGGCATTATCATTCTGGAAAACGCGCCAGGTTATAAAGATATAAACTTTTATTGATTACAAAAGGCAGCATGATAACGCTGGTACCGCGGGCGCCATAAAATTTTCTGGCGCCCGCTTTCCTTTAGGGTGACTAATAATTCTGATAAATATCTTTATAAAGCCGACTCTCAAAACGCACCAGTGGGATCCGTCGCTGGTTGTAGTTCTTCGGCGGCACCGCGTAGCCGGAAAGATACTGCACGAAGGCAACCCGCTTACCGCTGGCCGTGGTGATAAAACCGGCCAGGTTATAAACGCCCTGCAGCGATCCCGTTTTCGCGGAAACCTTGCCGTCCACGCCCGCTTCATGCAAACCGCCGCGATAGCGCAGCGTGCCGTCGTAGCCCGCCAGCGGCAACATGGAAATGTAGTTAAGCTGCTGGTCGTTCTGCGCGATATATTGCAGCACCTGCATCATGGTGTCAGGAGCGATGAGATCGTGGCGCGACAGACCGGAGCCGTCCACCTGAATGCTGTTGCCCAGATCGATATTGGCTTTCTGCCGCAAAATCTGACGTACCGCATCGGAACCGGCGCGCCAGGTACCCGGCACGCCAAAACGCTCATGCCCGATAGTGCGAAATACCGTATCGGCGATCATATTGTCCGACTTCTTCAGCATAATCCGCAGCAGATCGTGCAGCGGCGCGGACTGCGTTTCGGCCAGCACGGTCGCTGGCGGCGTCGGCAGCGTCTGACGCACCAGATGCCCGGAATAGTCGATGCCCGCCTGCTGCAGCTCGCCTTTTAAAATCGCGCCGGCATAGCTTGCGCCGTCCTGAATGGCGAAAGCTAACGGCAGCGGTTCGGCGCGCTGGGTCATACAGCCTGTTAGCGTAAAGCGGTTCAGTTCGCCCGGCACCACGTCCAGCTCGCAGTACTGCGCTTCCGATGAACCGCGCGCCAGCGTGCGCACCTGGCTGAACATATTGACCGGGTAGAAAGAAGCAACGCGGATAAAGGCTTTTTCGCCTGGCGTCTGCGCGCTGTAGAGCGACACGGAGAAACAGTTGCGATCCACGATAGCGGCGGCCGGCGGCGCGCTGAAGCACTGCGTCATATCGTTCCACGGCCAGCCGGGCGCTTTATCATGGCTGGCGAACACGGAGGTATCGATCACCAGATTGCCCTGAATATGCTGCACGCCCTGTTTTTTCAGCGCCGTCACCATATTGCGTAAATCCTGACGCGTTAACGTCGGATCGCCGCCAAATCGCGCCACTAAATCGCCCTTTAGCGTATCGCCGCTAATGGAGCCTTTGCTCTCAAGCTGGGTATGGAAGCGGTAGTCCGGGCCAAGCTGCAGCAACGCCGCCAGCGCGGTGATCACTTTCATGGTGCTGGCAGGCAACGCCATCTGCTTGCTGTGGTAATCAATTGAAGGCGTGTCCGCGCCAATTTTTTGCACAATCAACGCCAGGTTTGCGCCATCGGGCAGGTACTGCGTATAGTCTTCAACCGTGGCCGCGTGGGCATTCAGCATAAATGCGCAGGCTAAGCCGGTAACAATTCGTGAAAATCGCATAATCTCGCGTTTACTGGCAGGTGATGTTGCCATACTACGGTGCATTATGGTGGAAAGTAAACGATGACCCATAGGGAACTCTGGGTTAAAATACGTATCAAAATGCAAAACCACCGGGCCCTGGGATTCCTCCGGGTCGGGTTCCTTTCGTTTGTAAATCAGTGGCAAGCGCCGCAGAACGCTTTTTCTGCATTTGCCTGTCAGGATGACAAAAATTTTGCACAGGATCAGTTGACGAGGTATTGAGATGAATCAGATTCCGATGACGCTAAGGGGCGCCGAGAGACTGCGCGAAGAGCTTGAAGAGCTGAAAACCGTAAAACGTCCCAGAATTATTGCCTCGATCGCGGAAGCCCGCGAGCATGGCGACCTGAAAGAGAACGCAGAGTATCACGCCGCTCGCGAAGAGCAGGGCTTCTGCGAAGGTCGTATTCAGGAGATCGAAGCCAAGCTCTCCAATGCTCAGGTGATTGACGTCACTAAAATGAACGCCAACGGTCGCGTCATCTTCGGCGCTACCGTGACCGTCCTGAACCTGGAGACGGATGAAGAGTCGACCTACCGTATCGTGGGCGATGACGAAGCGGACTTTAAGCAAAATCTGATTTCTGTCAATTCGCCGATGGCGCGTGGTTTAATCGGTAAGGAAGTGGATGATGTCGCCATCATCAAAACGCCGGGCGGCGACGTCGAGTACGAAATTCTGAAAATAGAGTATATCTGATTTACTCTTAAGCAATTTTTCAGACATAGTGTAAAGAAAAGAAAAAGGCCGCTTTGCGGCCTTTTCCTGACATCCCGGGCGTGTCACTTTCTTTCGCCTGGCGTTTAGCGAGGAAGGGAGATTTTACGTTCCTTCGTCGGACGGTACAGCACCAGCGTCTTGCCGATAACCTGCACGTTTGCGGCTTTGGTTTCGCGCACGATAGCTTCTACCATCAGGGTCTTCGTCTCACGGTCTTCCGTAGCGATTTTTACCTTGATGAGCTCGTGGTGCTCCAGTGCCTGTTCGATTTCGGCCAGCACCCCTTCGGTCAAACCATTGTTGCCTAACATCACGACGGGCTTCAGCGGATGGGCCAGTCCTTTCAGGTGCTGTTTTTGTTTGGTACTCAGATTCATCGTATTTTTTACTTACATTGGGATTGAAAACGGGTCATTCTACCGCCATCTCGGGTATATCACCAAATCGGCATGCTGATTTGCGCGGTTTATTTATCGCATACGGTGAATCATAGTTGGAAATTGTATGACTGGTAAAAAGCGTTCGGCCAGTTCCAGCCGCTGGCTTCAGGAACACTTTAGCGATAAATATGTGCTGCAGGCGCAGAAAAAAGGGCTGCGCTCGCGCGCCTGGTTTAAACTTGATGAAATACAGCAGAGTGACAAGCTGTTTAAGCCGGGAATGACGGTAGTCGATCTCGGCGCGGCGCCAGGCGGCTGGTCACAGTATGTAGTGACGCAGATCGGTGCAAAAGGTCGCGTTATCGCCTGTGATATCCTGCCGATGGATCCTATCGTCGGCGTCGATTTCCTTCAGGGCGATTTTCGTGATGAACTTGTGCTTAAAGCCCTGATGGATCGCGTCGGCGACGCTAAAGTGCAGGTGGTCATGTCCGACATGGCGCCTAACATGACGGGAACGCCGGCGGTGGATATTCCCAGGTCGATGTATCTGGTTGAGTTAGCACTGGATATGTGTCGGGATGTTCTGGCGCCTGGCGGCAGTTTTTTAGTGAAAGTGTTTCAGGGAGATGGCTTTGAAGAATATCTTAAGGAAATTCGCTCCCTGTTTACGAAAGTGAAAATTCGTAAGCCGGACGCTTCACGCTCTCGTTCGCGTGAAGTGTACATTGTAGCGACAGGGCGCAAACTATAGTACCCTACGCTGTCTGTTAACACAGTTGTAATAAGAGGTTAATCCCTTGAGTGACATGGCGAAAAACCTGATTCTCTGGTTAGTCATCGCAGTCGTGCTGATGTCTGTCTTCCAGAGCTTTGGGCCCAGCGAGTCAAATGGCCGTAGGGTTGATTACTCAACCTTCCTGTCGGAAGTGAACCAGGATCAGGTCCGCGAGGCACGTATTAACGGGCGTGAAATCAACGTTGTCAAAAAAGACAGCAACAAATACACCACCTACATCCCCGTCAACGATCCCAAGTTGCTCGATAACCTGTTGACCAAAAATGTAAAAGTGGTTGGCGAACCGCCTGAAGAGCCAAGCCTGCTGGCTTCTATCTTCATTTCGTGGTTCCCAATGCTGTTACTGATTGGTGTCTGGATCTTCTTTATGCGCCAGATGCAGGGCGGCGGCGGCAAGGGCGCGATGTCCTTCGGAAAAAGCAAAGCCCGCATGCTGACGGAAGATCAGATCAAAACCACTTTTGCTGATGTGGCTGGCTGTGACGAGGCTAAAGAGGAAGTAGGCGAGCTGGTGGAATATCTGCGCGAGCCGAGCCGTTTCCAGAAACTGGGCGGTAAAATTCCTAAAGGCGTACTGATGGTCGGCCCGCCGGGTACCGGTAAAACCCTGCTGGCGAAAGCCATCGCTGGCGAAGCCAAAGTGCCATTCTTTACGATTTCCGGTTCTGACTTTGTTGAAATGTTCGTCGGCGTGGGCGCGTCCCGCGTACGCGATATGTTTGAACAGGCCAAGAAAGCGGCGCCCTGCATTATCTTTATCGATGAGATCGATGCGGTGGGTCGTCAGCGCGGCGCCGGTCTGGGTGGCGGTCACGACGAACGTGAGCAGACGCTGAACCAGATGCTGGTTGAGATGGATGGTTTTGAGGGTAACGAAGGCATTATTGTTATCGCCGCGACCAACCGTCCTGACGTGCTTGACCCCGCGCTGCTGCGTCCGGGCCGCTTCGACCGTCAGGTTGTGGTCGGTCTGCCGGATGTCCGCGGTCGCGAGCAGATCCTGAAAGTGCATATGCGTCGCGTGCCGCTGGCTACCGACATTGACGCGCTGGTAATCGCCCGCGGTACGCCAGGCTTCTCCGGTGCCGATCTGGCTAACCTGGTGAACGAAGCGGCACTGTTCGCCGCGCGCGGTAACAAACGCGTCGTTTCTATGGTCGAGTTTGAAAAAGCCAAAGACAAAATCATGATGGGTGCGGAACGTCGCTCCATGGTGATGACGGAAGCGCAGAAAGAGTCCACCGCTTACCATGAAGCGGGCCATGCTATTATCGGCCGCCTGGTACCGGAACACGATCCGGTGCACAAGGTAACGATTATTCCACGTGGCCGCGCGCTGGGCGTGACCTTCTTCCTGCCGGAAGGCGATGCGATCAGCGCCAGCCGTCAGAAGCTGGAAAGCCAAATCTCCACGCTGTACGGCGGTCGTCTGGCGGAAGAGATTATCTACGGTGTGGAACATGTTTCCACCGGTGCTTCCAACGACATCAAGGTAGCGACCTCTATTGCCCGCAACATGGTTACGCAATGGGGCTTCTCTGAGAAGCTGGGGCCGCTGCTCTATGCGGAAGAAGAAGGCGAAGTGTTCCTGGGACGTTCCGTCGCGAAAGCGAAGCATATGTCCGATGAAACCGCACGCATCATCGATCAGGAAGTGAAAGCGCTGATCGAGAGCAACTACCAGCGTGCTCGTCGTATTCTGAACGAGAATATGGACATCCTTCACGCGATGAAAGACGCGCTGATGAAGTATGAAACCATTGATGCGCCGCAGATCGACGACCTGATGGCACGTCGTGAAGTGCGTCCGCCAGCGGGTTGGGAAGATCCGGGCAGCAACAGCTCCGACAACGGTACGCCGAAGGCGCCGCGTCCGGTCGACGAGCCGCGCACGCCGAACCCTGGCAACACAATGTAAGCGCAGCTAAGCAACAGCAAACCCCGGCGATGTCCGGGGTTTTTTTTATCTGAGACGATTAAGAACCTGAAGGAGAACCGCCGCCATGAAGCTGTACGCCAGAGATGCCGTGCTCGATCTGACTCATCCTCACGTAATGGGCATACTGAACGTAACCCCGGATTCGTTTTCGGACGGCGGCAAACATAATGACCTGGTGCAGGCGCTGACGCATGCCAACAGCATGATTAACGCCGGCGCTACCATTATCGATATTGGCGGCGAGTCGACTCGCCCGGGCGCGGACGATGTTAGCGTCGAACAGGAGCTGGAGCGCGTGATTCCGGTAGTGGAAGCGATTTCGCAGCGTTTTGAAGTGTGGATTTCCGTCGATACTTCCAAACCGGAAGTGATCCGCGAAGCGGCGAACGCCGGCGCGCACCTTATCAACGATATTCGATCGTTACAGGAACCGGGTGCGCTGGAAGCGGCGGCGGAAACGGGACTGCCGGTCTGTTTGATGCATATGCAGGGCGAGCCTAAAACCATGCAGCAATCGCCGCAGTATCAAAACTTCCTGCAGGAAGTGGACGACTTCTTTGTCGACCAGATCGCCCGTTGCGAAGCGGCCGGGATCAAAAAATCGCAGCTGCTGCTCGACCCCGGATTCGGTTTCGGTAAGAATCTCTCCCATAATTATCAGCTGCTGGCGCACCTGGCCGATTTTCACCGTTTTAGGCTGCCGCTGCTGGTTGGCATGTCGCGTAAAAGCATGATCGGGCAGCTGCTGAATGTTGGGCCGTCGCAACGCCTGACCGGCAGCCTGGCCTGCGCGGTTATCGCCGCTATGCAGGGCGCGCACATTCTGCGCGTTCACGATGTTAAAGAAACCGTTGAGGCGATGCGCGTCGTCGAGGCAACACTGTCAGCGAAGGGAAAGTAGTATGAGCAACCGTAAATATTTTGGCACCGATGGCATCCGCGGCAAGGTTGGCGAAACGCCAATCACGCCTGATTTCGTACTCAAGCTGGGCTGGGCCGCGGGCAAAGTGCTGGCGCGTAACGGCTCGCGAAAGATCATCATCGGTAAAGACACGCGTATTTCCGGCTATATGCTGGAGTCCGCGCTGGAAGCTGGCCTGGCTGCGGCTGGCCTGTCGGCGGCCTTCACCGGGCCGATGCCGACGCCTGCCATTGCCTATCTGACCCGCACTTTCCGCGCGGAAGCCGGCATCGTTATCTCCGCTTCGCATAATCCCTTCGACGATAACGGTATCAAATTCTTCTCCATAGAAGGCACCAAGCTGCCGGACGAGGTGGAAGAGGCGATTGAAGCCGAAATGGAAAAACCTATCACCTGCGTCGAATCCGCCGAACTGGGCCGCGCCAGCCGTATTGTTGACGCTGCCGGACGCTATATCGAATTCTGTAAAGGTACCTTTCCAAGCGAGCTGAGCCTCAATGGCCTGAAAATCGTGGTGGACTGCGCCAACGGCGCGACGTACCACATCGCGCCAAACGTCCTGCGTGAGCTAGGTGCGGAGGTCATAACGCTGGGCGTCAATCCTGATGGCATGAACATCAACAAGGAGTGCGGTGCGACGGATGTTCGCCAGCTGCAGGCGCGCGTGCTGGCGGAAAAAGCGGATATCGGCCTGGCCTATGATGGCGACGGCGACCGCATTATGATGGTCGACCACTTAGGCGAAAAGGTCGATGGCGATCAGATCCTCTATATCGTCGCGCGGGAAGGGCTGCGTCAGGGCCAGCTGCGCGGCGGCGTGGTCGGGACGCTAATGAGCAATATGGGTCTTGAGCTGGCGCTGAAGCAGCTGGGCATTCCTTTTGCGCGCGCCAAAGTAGGCGACCGCTACGTGCTCGAGAAACTGCAGGAAAAAGGCTGGCGACTGGGCGCGGAAAATTCCGGCCACGTGATTCTGCTGGATAAAACCACCACCGGCGACGGCATTGTGGCAGGTTTGCAGGTACTTACTGCGATGGTGCGCAACCATATGAGCCTGCACGATCTCTGCAGCGGCATGAAGCTGCTGCCGCAGATTCTGGTAAACGTGCGCTTTAGCGGCGCGAACGATCCGCTGGAAGATGCACAGGTGAAAGCCGTAACGGCGGAAGTGGAAAAAGAGCTGCATGGTCGTGGTCGTGTTCTGCTGCGCAAATCGGGCACCGAACCGCTGATCCGCGTGATGGTGGAAGGCGAAGACGAAGCGCAGGTGACGGCGCTGGCGCATCGGATTGCCGACGCGGTTAAAGCTGTCTGACCATTGAGAAAAGAGCGTAGCCGCGTGATTTTTGGCGCTTTTTTCAGCGCTGTCGGGGCGGCTGCCGCTTTTTTCCGCAATCGGCGACGATGCGTAAAAATGGTCTTGCGCTATCGTGCGGCTTTGGTTAGTATTCACACCCGCTTCTGATGGGTAGCGATAAGCTCTCCTTCACTGGTTTTGAAGCTTAAATGCGCATTAATGTGCAAGGAAACAGGTTGATTATGTACGAAGCTCTTTTGGTAGTTTTCCTTATTGTGGCACTCGGCCTTGTCGGTCTGATCATGCTGCAGCAAGGTAAAGGCGCTGATATGGGCGCGTCATTTGGTGCAGGTTCTTCAGCAACGCTGTTCGGCTCTAACGGTTCTGGCAACTTTATGACCCGTATGACCGCAGTGCTGGCGACGCTGTTCTTTGTGATCAGCCTGATCCTGGGTAACCTCAACAGCAACAAAACGCAGAAAGGAAGCGAGTGGGAAAATCTGTCTCAGCCTGCACAGCAGCAGAGTCAGCCAGCTAAACCGGCCGCGCCGGGTAGCGATATCCCGCAGTAAATTTCGACGCGACAGAAATGAAAAAGTCGCAACTGTAGTGCCGTGGTGGTGGAATTGGTAGACACGCTACCTTGAGGTGGTAGTGCCCGCATGGGCTTACGGGTTCAAGTCCCGTCCTCGGTACCAAATCTCAGTTTTGCTTGCATTTTATGCAAGATCGGCGTAGTATTTGCCACGTTTTCGGACGCGGGGTGGAGCAGCCTGGTAGCTCGTCGGGCTCATAACCCGAAGGTCGTCGGTTCAAATCCGGCCCCCGCAACCACTTTCTCTTAGAGTTCTTTTTCAAATATACTGTATGCATCGTACGGCGCTAACAGCGAATTTTGAAAAAAATTCTATCTGGATTGTGCCGAACCGCCATTCTTTGGCGTACAGGGTCCAGTCGCATAAAGCCCCGATTTATCGGGGTTTTTTGTTATCAGGAAACAGCATACTGGGCTATTAAGCCCTTTTTTTATGTCTTGGGGGTGGGATTGTCCACATTAGAGCAAAAATTAACAGAGCTGATTACGGCACCGGTAGAAGCGCTGGGCTACGAGCTGGTTGGCATTGAGTTCGTTCGCGGTCGCACATCCACGCTGCGCATCTATATTGATAGTGAAGATGGCATCAATGTTGATGATTGCGCTGATGTCAGCCACCAGGTTAGCGCGGTATTTGATGTTGAAGATCCCATCACCGTCGCTTATAACCTTGAAGTCTCCTCGCCAGGCCTTGAGCGCCCACTCTTTACCGCAGAGCACTACGCGCGATTCATCGGCGAGGAAGTAAGCCTGGTGCTGCGTATGGCCGTACAGAACCGCCGCAAATGGCAGGGAATCATTAAATCCGTCGAGGGCGAAATGGTAACCGTTGCCGTTGAGGGTAACGACGAAGTGTTCGCGCTGAGCAACATCCAGAAGGCGAACCTGGTTCCCCACTTTTAAAAGTCCGGATTGAGGCATACCAGGATGAACAAAGAAATCTTAGCTGTAGTCGAGGCAGTATCGAACGAGAAATCCCTCCCGCGCGAGAAGATTTTCGAAGCGCTGGAGAGCGCGCTGTCCACGGCTACCAAGAAAAAATATGAGCAGGAAATCGACGTCCGCGTCAGCATCGATCGCAAAAGCGGCGATTTTGACACGTTCCGCCGCTGGGTCATTGTTGACGAAGTCACCATGCCAACGCGTGAAATCACCCTGGATGCCGCGCGATTCGAAGATGAATCGCTGAATCTGGGCGACTACGTGGAAGATCAGATCGAATCTGTTACCTTCGACCGTATTACCACGCAGACGGCTAAACAGGTAATCGTGCAGAAAGTGCGCGAAGCGGAGCGCGCGATGGTCGTTGACCAGTTCCGCGAGCAGGAAGGCGAGATTATCACCGGCGTGGTGAAGAAAGTTAACCGCGACAACATCTCTCTGGATCTGGGCAACAATGCTGAAGCGGTCATTATCCGCGAAGACATGCTGCCGCGTGAAAACTTCCGTCCAGGCGACCGTATTCGCGGCGTACTTTATGCAGTGCGCCCTGAAGCGCGCGGCGCGCAGCTGTTCGTTAGCCGTTCCAAACCGGAGATGCTGATTGAACTGTTCCGCATCGAAGTACCGGAAATCGGCGAAGAAGTGATCGAAATTAAAGCCGCCGCGCGCGATCCAGGCTCCCGTGCCAAGATCGCGGTGAAAACCAACGACAAGCGTATCGACCCGGTCGGCGCCTGCGTGGGTATGCGCGGCGCGCGTGTTCAGGCGGTATCCAGCGAGCTGGGTGGCGAACGTATTGATATCGTACTGTGGGATGACAATCCCGCGCAGTTCGTTATCAACGCGATGGCCCCGGCGGATGTCGCCTCTATCGTGGTGGATGAAGACAATCACACCATGGATATCGCCGTAGAAGCCGGAAACCTGGCTCAGGCGATTGGCCGTAACGGCCAAAACGTGCGTCTGGCTTCGCAGCTGAGCGGCTGGGAGCTGAACGTGATGACGGTCGACGATCTGCAGGCCAAGCACCAGGCTGAAGCCCACGCTGCCATCGACGTCTTTACCAAACATCTCGATATTGATGAAGATTTCGCAACCGTACTGGTTGAAGAAGGCTTCTCTTCTCTGGAAGAGCTGGCATACGTGCCTATCAACGAGCTGCTGGAAATCGACGGTCTGGATGAAGAGACAGTAGAAGCGCTGCGCGATCGTGCGAAAAATGCGTTAACCACCCTTGCTCTGGAAAAAGCCGAGAGTCAGGGCGGCAGCCAGCCAGCGGACGATCTGCTGAACCTGGAAGGTCTTGACCGTGAACTGGCCTATAAGCTGGCAGCGAAAGGCGTTTGCACGCTGGAAGATCTTGCCGAGCAGGGTGTTGACGACCTGTCAGATATTGAAGGCCTGAGCGACGAACAGGCTGGCGAGCTGATTATGGCTGCACGAAATATCTGCTGGTTCGGCGACGACGCGTAATAAACTGTAGCAGGAAGGAACAGCATGACAGATGTAACCGTAAAATCGCTGGCCGCAGAGATACAGACACCGGTAGAACGCCTGGTACAGCAATTTGCTGATGCAGGGATCCGTAAGTCTGAAACAGACTCTGTGACCCAGCAGGAAAAAGAGACGCTCCTGACTCACCTGAACCGCATGAACAATGGCGGTTCTGGTAAACTGACATTACAGCGCAAAACGCGCAGCACCTTGAACATTCCGGGCACCGGCGGTAAAAGTAAATCGGTGCAAATCGAAGTCCGCAAAAAACGCACCTATGTAAAAGGCGATCCTGCAGAAGCCGCTCAGGCGGAAGCAGAAGAGCAGGCACAGCGCGAAGCGGAAGAACTGGCTCGTCGCGAGGCTGAAGAAAAAGCCCAGCGCGAAGCTCAAGAAAAAGCGCAACGCGAAGCCGAGGAGCAGGCCAAGCGTGAGGCTGCCGAAAAAGCCAGGCGTGAAGCAGCGGAAAAAGACAAAGTGAGCAACCAACAAACCGACGATATGACTCGCAACCAGCAGTCTGAAAAAGCCCGGCGTGAAGCGGAAGCCGCAGAACTGAAGCGTAAAGCCGAAGAAGAAGCGCGTCGCAAGATCGAAGAAGAAGCGAAGCGCGTAGCGGAAGAGGCCCGTAAAATGGCGGAAGAAAAAGGTTCAGAGTGGGCGGAAGCGGAGAAAGAAGTGGACGACACTTCTGACTATCACGTAACCACCTCCACTCACGCCCGTGCGGCGGAAGATGAAAACGATGCGCAGGTTGAAGGCGATCGTCGCACTCGTGCGGCGCGTCCGGCGAAAGCCACCCAGCGTAAAAAAGGCAACAAGCACTCTGAAGCCAAAACCGACCGTGAAGAAGCGCGCGCGCAGTTCCGTGGCGGTAAAGGCGGCAAGCGTAAGAGCACGCTGCAGCAGGGCTTTAACAAGCCGGTCCAGGCTGTTAACCGTGATGTCGTTATCGGTGAAACCATCACCGTAGCGGAACTGGCTAACAAAATGGCGGTGAAAGGCTCGCAGGTCATCAAGGTGATGATGAAGATGGGCGCGATGGCGACCATCAACCAGGTTATCGATCAGGAAACTGCCCAGCTGGTCGCGGAAGAGATGGGTCACAAAGTGACGCTGCGCCGCGAGAACGAGCTGGAAGAAGCGGTAATGAGCGATCGTGACACCGATGCGGCGATGGAATCCCGCGCGCCGGTCGTGACCATCATGGGTCACGTCGACCACGGTAAAACCTCGTTGCTGGACTATATCCGCTCGACCAAAGTCGCCTCTGGCGAAGCGGGCGGCATTACTCAGCACATCGGTGCTTACCATGTCGAAACCGACAACGGTATGGTGACCTTCCTGGATACCCCAGGCCACGCCGCGTTTACCGCGATGCGTGCCCGTGGTGCTCAGGCGACAGATATCGTTATCCTGGTTGTGGCGGCCGACGACGGCGTGATGCCACAGACCATCGAAGCTATTCAGCACGCCAAAGCGGCGAAAGTGCCGGTTGTGGTTGCGGTGAACAAGTGCGATAAGCCAGAAGCGGATCCGGATCGTGTTAAAAACGAACTGACCCAGTACGGCATCATCCCGGAAGAGTGGGGCGGTGAAAACATGTTCGTCAACGTGTCTGCGAAAGCGGGTACGGGTATCGACGACCTGCTGAACGCTATCCTGCTGCAGGCGGAAGTGCTGGAGCTGACCGCAGTGCGTCAGGGTATGGCAAGCGGCGTAGTGATCGAATCCTTCCTGGATAAAGGTCGTGGCCCGGTTGCTACCGTACTGGTGCGCGAAGGTACGCTGAACAAAGGCGATATCGTGCTGTGCGGCTTCGAATATGGCCGTGTGCGTGCGATGCGTGACGAGCTGGGACGCGAAGTACTGACTGCAGGCCCTTCTATTCCTGTGGAAATCTTGGGCCTGTCAGGCGTGCCTGCGGCGGGTGATGAAGCGACCGTGGTACGTGACGAGAAGAAAGCGCGTGAAGTAGCGCTCTATCGTCAGGGCAAGTTCCGCGAAGTCAAACTGGCGCGTCAGCAGAAGTCCAAGCTGGAAAACATGTTCGCCAACATGACCGAAGGCGAAGTGTCCGAGCTGAACATCGTGCTGAAAGCGGACGTACAGGGTTCTGTCGAAGCTATCGCCGACTCGCTGATGAAGCTCTCCACCGACGAAGTGAAGGTGAAGATTGTTGGCTCTGGCGTAGGTGGCATCACCGAAACCGACGCCACGCTGGCTGCGGCTTCCAACGCCATTCTGGTTGGCTTTAACGTCCGTGCTGACGCTTCGGCGCGCCGCGTGATCGATTCAGAAAACCTGGATCTGCGCTACTACTCCGTGATCTATAACCTGATCGACGAAGTGAAGCAGGCGATGAGCGGTATGCTGGCGCCAGAGTACAAGCACCAGATCACCGGCCTGGCCGAAGTGCGCGACGTGTTCAAATCACCTAAGTTCGGCGCGGTTGCCGGCTGTATGGTGACTGAAGGCAACATCAAACGTCACAACCCGATCCGCGTACTGCGCGACAACGTGGTTATCTATGAAGGCGAGCTGGAATCCCTGCGTCGCTTTAAAGATGACGTCAACGAAGTCCGTAACGGCATGGAGTGTGGTATCGGCGTGAAGAACTACAACGATGTGCGCGTTGGCGATATGATCGAAGTGTTCGAGATTATCGAAATCCAGCGTACCATCGCTTAATGGTTGCCTGATCAACCTGTTCGGGAGGCCTTTGCGCCTCCCGTATTTATTTGGAGAGAATAATTATGGCGAAAGAATTCGGTCGCCCGCAGCGCGTCTCCCAGGAACTGCAGAAAGAGATCGCGATTATTTTACAGCGCGAGATTAAAGATCCGCGCCTGGGCATGATGGTAACCGTGTCCGGCGTCGAGGTTTCCCGCGATCTGGCCTATGCGAAAGTATTCGTTACCTTCCTGAACGACAAAGACGAAGACGCTATCAAAGGCGGCCTGCGCGCGCTGGGCGACGCTTCCGGCTATATTCGCACGCTGCTGGGCAAAGCGATGCGCCTGCGTATCGTACCCGAGCTGACCTTCTTCTACGATAACTCGCTGGTTGAAGGGATGCGCATGTCTAACCTTGTCACTAACGTGGTACGCAACGACGCCGAGCGCCGTGGCCCTGCGGAAGACGACAAGGAGGAGTAATGAGCCGTCCTCGTCGTCGCGGACGCGATATTCACGGCGTGCTGCTGCTGGACAAGCCTGGCGGCCTGTCGTCCAACGACGCGCTGCAGAAAGTAAAACGGCTGTTTAACGCCAACCGCGCGGGCCATACCGGCGCGCTGGATCCGCTGGCGACCGGCATGCTGCCCATCTGCCTGGGCGAAGCGACCAAGTTTTCCCGCTATCTGCTCGACTCAGACAAGCGCTATCGCGTTATCGCGCGTCTTGGCCAGCGCACCGATACGTCGGACGCGGATGGCCAGGTCATCAGCGAGCGACCGGTGAACTTTACCCGGGAACAGCTGGAAACCGCGCTGGAGAGCTTCCGTGGGGAAACGCAGCAGGTACCGTCGATGTACTCGGCGCTGAAGTATCAGGGGCGTAAGCTCTATGAATACGCGCGCGAAGGAATCGAGGTGCCGCGCGAAGCGCGCAGCATCACCGTTTACGAACTGCAGTTTATCCGGCTGGAAGGCGACGAGCTTGAGCTGGAAATCCACTGTTCGAAAGGCACCTACATCCGCACCATCACCGACGATTTGGGTGAAATGCTGGGCTGCGGCGCGCACGTTATCTTCCTGCGCCGCTTGCAGGTGGCGACCTATCCCATTGCGGCGATGGTCACGCTTGAACAGCTACATGCGCTCAGCGAAGAAGCCGCCAGCGGCGGTCGTCCGGCTTCAGAGCTGCTCGATCCGCTGCTAATGCCGATGGACAGTCCTGCTGCCGCTTATCCTGAAGTCAACCTGACAGTCAGCGCTGCGGCTTATTTTAAGCAAGGGATGCCGGTACAGGCGACAAACGTGCCTGATTCAGGGCTGGTGCGCGTTACCGAAGGCGAAGCTCGCAGCTTTATCGGTATGGCGGAAGTGGCGGAAGATGGCCGCGTGGCGCCGCGCCGGCTGGTTGTAGAATATTCCGACGCATCAATTGCGAAAGCCACGGGCTAAGAGTAGAATGGCGCGGCTTTACACTGGGCTGCTGAATTAGAGATCGGCGCCTGTACATTTATCTTAAAATTTGGAGTGGTAACATGTCTCTAAGTGTTGAAACTAAAGCGCAGATCGTTGCTGAATACGGCCGTGATGCTAACGACAGTGGTTCTACCGAAGTTCAGGTTGCTCTGCTGACCGCACAGATTAACCATCTGCAGGGTCACTTCTCTGAGCACAAAAAGGACCACCACAGCCGTCGCGGTCTGCTGCGCATGGTTTCCCAGCGTCGTAAGCTGCTGGATTACCTGAAGCGTAAAGATGTTGCACGTTACACCAGCCTGATCGAGCGTCTGGGTCTGCGTCGCTAAGTCTTACAATCTGCTCTCCTTTCTTCTGGCGCCAGCGTCATTGGAAACAGGAAAAAAGGCAGATTTGTGCGAGTTTCGCTAAAAAGGGGCCTCTATGGCCCCTTTTTTCAGTCGGGCGGCAGCAATTCAGGCCAAACTATTGTATTGTTGCTGAGTGTGATCTTCAGTTGCAGAGATTCGCGCGGCTAATGAGAGGCTTTGTCCCATAAGGGATTAGGGTTGTCATTAGTCGCGAGGATGCAAAGAAGATTGGTGATTCACGGCAGGGCCACACCTTGCCAGGAACGTAAAGGACATAATTTTGCTGAATCCGATCGTAAAAAAATTCCAGTATGGTCAGCATACCGTCACGCTTGAAACCGGTATGATGGCTCGTCAGGCTACCGCTGCCGTTATGGTCAGCATGGACGATACCGCTGTCTTCGTGACCGTGGTAGGCCAGAAAAAAGCCAAGCCAGGCCAGGACTTCTTCCCACTGACCGTTAACTACCAGGAGCGTACCTACGCTGCCGGTCGTATTCCGGGCAGCTTCTTCCGCCGCGAAGGCCGTCCAAGCGAAGGCGAAACCCTGATTGCGCGTCTGATTGACCGCCCGGTTCGTCCGCTGTTCCCGGAAGGCTTCGTCAACGAAGTACAGGTTATCGCTACCGTGGTTTCCGTTAACCCGCAGGTTAACCCGGATATCGTTGCGATGATCGGCGCCTCTGCCGCGCTGAGCCTGTCAGGTATTCCTTTCAACGGCCCAATCGGTTCCGCTCGCGTAGGTTATATCAATGACCAGTACGTGCTGAACCCAACTTCCGACGAGCTGAAAGAGAGTAAGCTGGACCTGGTTGTCGCCGGTACCGAAGGCGCCGTGCTGATGGTAGAGTCCGAAGCGGAACTGCTGAGCGAAGATCAGATGCTGGGCGCCGTGGTGTTTGGCCATGAGCAGCAGCAAATTGTTATCGAAAACATTAAAGCGCTGGTCGCTGAAGCCGGCAAACCTCGCTGGGACTGGCAGCCAGAAGCGGTCAACGAAGCCCTGCACAGCCGTATCGCTGCGCTGGCAGAAAGCCGCCTGAGCGACGCGTACCGCATCACTGAAAAACAGGAGCGTTACGCTCAGGTTGACGTGATCAAATCTGAAACCACAGCGGCGCTGCTGGCGGAAGACGAAAGCCTGGACGAAGGCGAAATCAGCGACATCCTGCACGGACTGGAAAAGAACGTAGTGCGTAGCCGCATCCTGCGTGGCGAACCGCGTATCGACGGTCGTGACAAAGATATGATCCGTGGTCTGGACGTACGCACCGGCGTACTGCCGCGCACCCACGGTTCCGCGCTGTTTACTCGTGGTGAAACTCAGGCGCTGGTAACGGCCACGCTGGGTACCGCGCGTGACGCGCAGAATCTGGACGAGTTGATGGGCGAACGTACCGACAACTTCCTGTTCCACTACAACTTCCCTCCATACTCTGTCGGTGAAACCGGCATGGTGGGTTCGCCGAAGCGTCGTGAAATTGGTCACGGTCGTCTGGCGAAGCGCGGCGTGCTGGCCGTGATGCCGAAAGGCGACGCTTTCCCGTACACCGTGCGTGTAGTGTCTGAAATCACCGAATCCAACGGTTCATCGTCCATGGCCTCCGTTTGCGGCGCTTCTCTGGCGCTGATGGATGCGGGCGTGCCGATTAAAGCGGCCGTAGCCGGTATCGCAATGGGTCTGGTTAAAGACGAAGAGAACTTTGTCGTCCTGTCCGATATCCTGGGCGACGAAGATCACCTGGGCGATATGGACTTTAAAGTAGCCGGTAGCCGCGAAGGCATCACCGCGCTGCAGATGGACATCAAAATCGAAGGCATCACCCGCGAAATCATGCAGGTAGCGCTGAATCAGGCTAAGGGCGCGCGTCTGCACATCCTGAGCGTGATGGAACAGGCTATCAGCACGCCGCGTGGCGATATCTCCGAGTTTGCTCCTCGCATCCACACCATTAAGATCAGTCAGGATAAAATCAAGGACGTGATCGGTAAAGGCGGTTCTGTGATCCGCGCGCTGACGGAAGAAACCGGCACCACCATCGAAATCGAAGATGATGGTACCGTGAAAATCGCAGCGACCGACGGCGATAAAGCGAAATTCGCTATTCGTCGTATCGAAGAGATCACCGCGGAAATCGAAGTGGGCCGTATCTATAACGGTAAAGTAACCCGCATCGTGGACTTCGGTGCCTTCGTGGCTATCGGCGGCGGTAAAGAAGGTCTGGTACACATTTCTCAAATCGCCGACAAGCGCGTTGAGAAAGTGACCGACTATCTGCAGATGGGTCAGGAAGTGCCGGTGAAGGTACTGGAAGTTGATCGTCAGGGCCGCGTGCGCCTGAGCATCAAGGAAGCGGTCGAGCCGGAAGCGGCAGCCGCGCCTGCGCCAGAAGCTTCTGCAGAATAAGCAGCATACCAGGCTCTCCGTGGCGACGCGGAGAGCAGTTTCATCGCGAGGACAGGACGACACCTTGTGCACGGCAGGCGGATGAGAGGATAGTCATCCCATTGTTTGTATTCGGGAGTGGGAAATGAAGCCTTTTTTGCGCTGGTGTTTCGTTGCGACAGCTATTACGCTGGCAGGATGCAGCAACCCGGATTGGCGTAACAACGAGGTTTTGGCTGTTCCGCTACAGCCTACGTTGCAGCAGGAAGTCATCCTGGCGCGCATGGAACAAATACTTGCCAGTCGGGCACTGACCGATGATGATCGCGCACAGCTGTTATATGAGCGCGGAGTGTTGTATGATAGTTTAGGTTTGAGAGCACTGGCGCGGAATGATTTTTCACAAGCGCTGTCTGTCAGACCGGATATGCCGGAAGTATTCAATTACTTAGGCATATATTTGACGCAAGCGGGCAACTTTGATGCCGCTTACGAAGCGTTTGATTCTGTACTTGAGCTTGATCCAACTTACAATTACGCGCGTTTAAATCGCGGTATCGCACTCTACTACGGTGGAAGATTTAAACTGGCGCAAGATGATCTGCTGGCGTTTTATCAAGACGATCCTAACGATCCTTTCCGCAGCCTGTGGCTCTATCTCGATGAACGCGAGATCGGCGCCGACAAGGCAGAAGTGGCGCTGAAACAGCGTTACGATAAGGCGGTAAGAGACCAATGGGGATGGAATATTGTCGAGTTCTACCTGGGCCATATCAGCGAATCCACGCTGATGGAGCGGCTCAAGGCGGACGCAACGGATAACACCTCGCTCGCTGAACATCTCAGTGAAACCAACTTCTATTTAGGTAAGCACTACCTAAGTCTGGGGGAGAAGGACAACGCAGAAGCGTTGTTCAAGCTGACGGTTGCCAACAACGTCCATAACTTTGTTGAGCACCGATACGCATTGTTGGAGCTGGCGCTACTCGGCCAGACACAAGACGATTTATCAGAATCTGACCAGCAATAGCTGACGAACTTTTTTTGTCCTGATTTTTGAAATGTCATCATCTTCACGGGTGAGGGCTTTCTTGTTCGTCGAAACCACTAATTTGAGCCGGTTCACACTTTTTGATGAAAATGACTGAATGTTTTCACGACGAGTTATGTAGACTGGCCGCCGCAATCTAAGAGGCACTTGTACTACATGACTGATATTGAAACCACTTTTGCTGACCTGGGTCTGAACGAATCCATTCTCGAATCACTTAACGGCATGGGCTATGTAAAGCCTTCTCCGATCCAGGCTGAGTGTATTCCTCACCTGCTGGCGGGCCGTGATGTATTGGGTATGGCACAGACCGGTAGTGGCAAAACCGCAGCGTTCTCGCTGCCCCTGCTGAACAACATTGACAGCAACCTGAAAGCGCCGCAGATTCTGGTGCTGGCACCAACTCGTGAGTTGGCGGTTCAGGTTGCGGAAGCCGTAACTGAATTCTCTAAACACATGCGCGGTCTTAACGTAGTGGCCCTTTACGGCGGCCAGCGTTACGACGTACAGTTGCGCGCCCTGCGTCAGGGCCCACAGGTTGTTGTGGGTACGCCTGGCCGTCTGCTGGACCACCTGAAGCGCGGCACGTTAGACCTTTCTAACCTGCGCGGCCTGGTGCTGGACGAAGCTGACGAAATGCTGCGTATGGGCTTCATCGAAGACGTTGAAACCATCATGGCGCAGATCCCGGAAGGTCATCAGACCGCGCTGTTCTCTGCGACCATGCCGGAAGCGATTCGCCGTATCACCAAACGCTTTATGAAAGATCCGCAGGAAGTGCGTATCCAGTCAAGCCTGACCACGCGTCCTGACATCAGCCAGAGCTACTGGACGGCTTATGGTCGTAAGACCGACGCGCTGGTGCGCTTCCTGGAATCGGAAGATTTTGATGCGGCGATTATCTTCGTTCGTACCAAAAACGCGACGCTGGAAGTGGCTGAAGCGCTGGAACGCAGCGGCTATAACAGCGCGGCGCTGAACGGCGATATGAACCAGGCGCTGCGTGAGCAGACTCTGGAACGCCTGAAAGATGGTCGTCTGGATATCCTGATTGCCACCGACGTTGCCGCTCGCGGTCTGGACGTTGAGCGTATCAGCCTGGTTGTTAACTACGACATCCCAATGGATGCCGAATCTTACGTTCACCGTATCGGTCGTACCGGTCGTGCTGGTCGTGCTGGTCGCGCGCTGCTGTTCGTTGAGAACCGCGAGCGTCGTCTGCTGCGCAACATCGAACGCACCATGAAGCTGACTATTCCTGAAGTAGAGCTGCCAAACGCAGAGCTGCTGGGTCAGCGTCGCCTGGCTAAGTTCGCTGCTAAAGTTCAGCAGCAGCTGGAAAGCAGCGATCTGGATCTCTACCGTGCGCTGCTGAACAAGCTGCAGCCGGAAGAAGAGCTGGATATGGAAACGCTGGCCGCCGCACTGCTGAAAATGGCGCAGGGCGAACGTCCGCTGATCGTGCCTGCCGATCCGGCTCCACGTCCACGTCGTGAGTTCAAAGATCGTGACGACCGCCGTGGCGACCGTCCGGAGCGTGGCCCGCGCGAAAGCCGTGATGGCGATCGTCCGCGTCGTGAACGTCGTGACGTTGGCGATATGGAAGTTTACCGCATTGAAGTGGGTCGTGATGATGGCGTTGAAGTTCGTCATATCGTTGGCGCTATCGCTAACGAAGGCGACATCAGCAGCCGCTACATCGGCAACATCAAGCTGTTTGGTACGCACTCTACTATTGAGCTGCCAAAAGGCATGCCGGGCGATATTCTGTCTCACTTCACCCGCACGCGTATTCTGAACAAGCCGATGAACATGCAGCTGATCGGTGACGCGCAGCCTCGCAGCAACGATCGCGGCGGTGAACGCCGTGGCGGCGGCGCTGGTCGTGGCGGTTTCGCTGGCGCTCGTAGCGAAGGTGGCCGTGAAGGCGGTCGTCGCTTCAGCAACGATCGCGGCGGTGAGCGTCGTGGCGGCGGCTTCAGCCGTGACGGTCGCGGCCCGCGTCGTGAAGACGGCGCTGCGCCAACCCGTCGTCGTGATGCTTAATCACTGACTGCTAAATAAAAAACCAGCCTTCGGGCTGGTTTTTTTATGCCTGTGATTCAGTAACGGCTGCTACAGCGATTGATAAGCTTCCATTGCCAGTGCAAAAGAGCGCAGACGTGCTTCTTTATCAAAAATTTGGCCGTTGATCATAATCTCATCAGCCTGAGTTTCTCGCATCAGCGAGGCCAGGCCATGACGCACTTTATCCACGTCGCCGACAATCGACATGCTCAACGCCTGCTGCACGCCATACTGTTCGGAAGGCGACCACAGATTATCCATGTTCTCTACCGGCGCAGGCAGCGGGCCGGGCTGGCCGCGGCGCAGGTTAATGAACTGCTGCTGCATAGAGGTAAACAGGAAGCGGGCGTCGCGTTCGCTCTCTGCCGCCACCACGTTGACGCACACCATCGCATGAGGCTGCGCCAGTCGGGCCGAAGGCTTAAAGTTTTCGCGATAAAGATGCAGCGCCTGGAACAGCATATCTGGCGCGAAGTGCGAGGCGAAAGCGAAGGGCAGGCCAAGCTTAGCGGCGAGCTGCGCGCTGTAAAGGCTGGAGCCAAGCAGCCACACCGGAATTTTGAGGCCGAGTCCCGGCACCGGCTGGACGGCAGGCTGTGAACCCGCTTCCGCATCAAACCAGGCGATCATCTCCGCCACATCGGAAGGGAAATTATCCACGTGGCCGCCCATATGACGACGCAGCGCCATCATAGTGCGCTGATCGGAGCCTGGCGCGCGGCCCAGACCTAAATCGATTCGCCCCGGATAGAGCGATTCCAGCGTGCCGAACTGCTCGGCGATCACCAGCGGCGCATGATTCGGCAGCATCACGCCGCCAGAACCAAGACGCAGCGTCGACGTATTAGCGGCCAGATAGCCGATCAGCACCGAGGTTGCCGCGCTGGCGATGCCGGTCATATTGTGGTGCTCGGCCAGCCAGTAACGGTTAAAACCTAGTTTCTCCGCCTGCTGCGCCATCGCCAGCGAAGTATGAAACGCGTCACGCGCGGTAGCGCCCTGAGGGATAGGGGCGAGATCGAGCACGGACAGAGAGGCAGTTTTTTTATCAGACATAATCGCTCACTTTATTTCCAGGCTACGCGCCTGCGCAAATACACAGCCTAAGCGATCTTTGGGTAAGCGGATTGGCAATTTGCAGCACTTTACCCGCCGGTCGGGCGATGCGAAAAAGAAAGGTAAGTATAACTCTGTAAGGACAAATCTGGCGGCGATTATTCGGCAATAACAGCGGGCTTCCTGCCCGACTGCGTTTTACTCCACCAGCGCCAGGCCAGCCATCTTCCGCCAGTAGCCGTTGCAGTGCTGGCGATCGAGCAGCGACAGCGGCGCCTGACCCGCTTCATTAGCGCGGAAGGCCTCTATCACTGCCAGCGTCTCGACTCCCTGCGGAGAAAGCCGCACAATATCGACGATATCGTGCATGGCGTGCAGATCGTTGCCCAGGTTATAACAGTAGCCGCTCATGGTCTGAATGCCGTTGAGCACGAACACCTGCTGATCTTCCTGCGAGCGAACCGCTCTGCCGTGGGGATAGTGAATGCAGCAGGTCTGGCATTCATCCTTGCTGCGATTTTCGGCGCGGGCGGTGAAACAGCGGGCGGAGAGCGCCAGCGGCAGGTAGCCATAGCCCAACACTTCAACCTCAAAGCGGCCACGAATACCCAGCTGCTCGCACTGCTCCAGCAGCGCGCATAGCCAGTCGCGCGACAGCTCTACCGGCATACACCAGCGCACCATGCCCAGCTTGTGCAGCAGACGCAGCGTCACGCCGTTATAGCAGTTCAGCGCGTGTCCGGCGACGAAAGGCAGCCCCGCTTCGGCAGCCATATTGACCGTGCCCATATCATTAGCCTCAATCAGAAACTCGCCGTTATCGACGTAGCGCTTCAGCTCGGTGAGCTCCGAAGGCGACTCGACCAGCGCCAGCGTGCTCAGCGCAACCTGCTTGCCTGCATCAGCCAGCGCTTTCGCCAGCGCCATCCAGTCGGCAAACTTGGTGGCGCGGCGTTTACTGCATACCGCTTCGCCCAGATAGATAATATCGGCCTGGCTTTTGGCCGCCGCCTGATAAAACGCCTGCAGATCTTCTTTCGGCCAGTACCAGAGCACCGGCCCTAACGCATACTTCATGGTTTTTCCTACTGCCATTGACGGTGATAGGCGCCCAGCGTGGTTTGCGTGCCTTCGCTAAGCGCGCTGAGCGCGGACATCCAGTTTTGCTGCACGGCAAAGTTTTGCGGATCGGCCAGGCAGCGATCGATAGCCTGCCGCCAGATCTGCGTCACCTGCTGCACATAGGCCGGGCTGCGCTGGCGACCTTCGATCTTCACCGAGGCGATATTCATCGCCAGCAGCTCGGGCAGCAGCGCCAGGGTATTCAGGCTGGTAGGCTCTTCCAGAGCGTGATAGCGGGTTTCCTCCACCTTATAGCGGCCCTTGCACAAGGTCGGATAGCCGGCGTTCTCGTGCGCCTCGTAGCGATCGATCAGCACATCGTTCAGCCGCGATTCCAGTCCCTGCGGCGTTTGCTGCCAGCGTACGAAACGGGCTGGCGAACAGGCGCCGACGGTATTGGGCGATTCCCCGGTCAGCCACGAAGAGAGATAGCAGCGGCCTTCAGCCATAATGCACAGGCTGCCGAAGGCGAAAACCTCCAGCGGTACGGCTGAGGTACGGGCGAGCTGGCGAACCTGATGAACAGAAAGCACGCGCGGCAGCACCACGCGGGCGACGTCGAAATGGCGCTGATAAAATTTTATCGCCTCGGCGTTGGTGGCCGAAGCCTGTACGGAGACGTGTCGCTCAATATGGGGATAGCGGGTGGCGGCATACTCCAGCATAGCGATATCGGCCAGAATCAGCGCGTCTACGCCGGCACCGGCAGCGCTGTCTATCGCCTGTTCCCAGCGCTGATAACCGTTGGGATGAGCGAAAGTGTTGATCGCAACATGCAGTTTACGTCTATGCTGATGAACGTAGCTGGCGGCTTCTTCCAGACGTTTCGCCGTGAAGTTGAGTCCGGCAAAATGGCGGGCATTGGTATCATCTTTTAGTCCGACATAGACAGCATCCGCACCGCTGTCGATGGCCGCCTTTAGCGCCGGCAGATTACCGGCAGGACAAAGCAGTTCCATAGGGGATCCCGTAAGCAAAAGAACACATAAATATAGTCTCCTCCACTACGGGTTTTTTTGATGCAGGGCAGTGAAAAGCGCAATGAAGCTGAAAAATAGTAACAATAACGCGCCGTAGTTCGTCCACTTTGTTGATCCAACTGCCTGATGAAATTCTGCAGTATGGCAAAATAGCTGAAATTTTATCTGAAGGAGTGATAATAGTGCTGAACCCGTTACGCGCGCAGCTGGTTCGTAAAGGACCGCAGTGGCTGCAGTTGCCGCTGCAATTTGCCCCTTTTGCGGTTAAAAAACATTTTTTGCAGCAGCTGCTGAGCTGGCAATTTCGTCATGCTCTGGCGGAAGGTGAGTTAGACTTTTTGCAGGGCCACTGGTTAGGGATCGAAATTCGCGACCTGGGGCTGCGCTGGACAACCACCGTAGAGCAGGGCGTGCTGCGGGTAGCCGATCGGGCGGAAGCGGATGTCTGGTTTCGCGGCGACGTCAACGACCTGGTATTGGTGGCGGCGCGGCGGCGCGATCCCGATACGCTTTTTTTCCAGCGGCGGCTGGTGATCGAAGGCGACACCGAGCTGGGGCTGGAGGTAAAAAATCTGATGGATGCTATTGAGCTTGAGACTATGCCGAAGCCGCTGCGTGCCGGACTTATGCAGCTGGCTGACTTCATTGAGGCAGGACTGACAGAGGACGCGGCTGCCACAGCAGATCGCGCAGGTATATCATGTTAATTCGTACGGAAATCGGCGTTGATGCGGCCAGCATAGACAGCCTGTTACGCCGCAGCTTTCCTGGCTCCGCAGAGGCGGAACTGGTGCAGCAGCTTCGCGAGGATGGCTTACTGACGCTGGGCGTCGTCGCCACTGATGATGAAGGGCAGGTATTGGGATATGCGGCCTTCAGCCCGGTCACGCTGAACGGCGAAGATAAGCAGTGGGTTGGTCTGGCGCCGCTGGCGGTGGATGAAAGCGTGCGCGGCCAGCAGTTGGGCAAGCAGCTGATCTATGAAGGGCTGGATACGCTAAACGAGTTTGGCTACGCCGCCGTGGTGGTATTGGGCGATCCCGCCTATTTCGGACGCTACGGCTTCGAACCGGCCGCTCGCCATCAGCTGCGCTGCCGCTGGCAGGGCTCTGAAGCGGCTTTTCAGGTCTACAAGCTGGCGGACGACGCTTTCGAGGGCGTGGAAGGTCATATCGATTACGCGGCGCCCTTTAACCGCGATTAAGATCGTTCAGCCAGGCTTCAAGCGAGACAGGCTGGTGCGCAACCAGCCTGATTTTCTCCTGCCTTCTCAGCTGCTTGATGCGGTACTCCAGCTTCGACGCGCTGGAGCGGTCGCCGGCCTCGCAGTGAAACAGCAGCGCCAGCGGGCCTTTGCCGCGCAGCGCTTTCGCGCCCGTCCCCGCCTGATGTTGCTTAAAGCGCCGTGCGACATCGTTGGTGATGCCGGTATAGAGCGCGCCGCTGGCGGTCTGCACAATATAAAGATGCCAGGCCTGGGTCGTCATAAACTATTGCGAGTGATTGATCATGGCCGGAAGTTTATCAGCTCTCACCCGCCGTTAAAGGCTTTTTGCCGCGCGGATCCACAGGAAAATTTTAATGTCTGAACCGGAGCCGCTCCAGGCTATCTCCCGCTATCTGCAAAAGCAGCACGTGCTCGCCGTCTGCGGCGGCGATCCCGTCTGGTGCGCCAACTGCTTTTACGTTTTCAATGCGGAAAAAGTCGCTTTCTGGCTGATGACGGAAGAGAAAACACGTCACGGCGGCCAGTTCGCCAGCGATCCGCGAGTTGCGGGCACCATCAGCGGACAGCCCAAATCGGTCATGCTGATTAAAGGCATACAGTATGCCGGTGAAGTCAGGCTGCTTGCAGGCGAGGAAGAAGCGGCGGCGCGCAGGGCTTATATCAAACGCTTTCCGGTTGCGGCGGCGGCTTCGGCGCCCATCTGGGAGATTGTCGTCAGCGAACTGAAAATGGTGGATAACGCGCTGGGGTTCGGTAAAAAGCTGGTGTGGCAGCGATCGCCGGAAAGCAGATAAAAGAAAGGCCAGGCGAACCTGGCCTCAGAATATGCCGCCGCGTTAAGCGGTTTCGAGAATGCGCAGTGATTCACGGTTAAAGGCGGGCAAATCGTCCGGCGTACGGCTTGTTACCAGCTTATCGTTATCCACGACCACTTCTTTGTCGTAGAAATCGGCACCCGCGTTTTTCAGATCGATCGCAATAGCTTTCACCGAGGTCATCTTACGGCCTCGCGTGGCGTTGGCGCTGATCAGCAGCTGCGGGCCGTGACAAATAGCGAAAATCGGCTTGCCGGATTCCACAAAAGCTTTAGTGAAGTTCACGAAGCGATCGTCGCCGCGCAGGCTATCCGGCGAATGACCGCCTGGCAGCAGCAGCGCGTCAAAATCATCCGGGCTGACGTGATCGATATCTTTATCAATCTTCACCTGCGCTTTGCCCTGCTTGCCGGTAACGGTCACGCCCGCTTTTTTATCAATCGTCACAACCTGGTGGCCAGCTTTGCTATAGGCTTCGGCTGGCGAAGTAAATTCGGAGTCTTCGAATTCATCAGTGATCAGGACTGCAATCTTCTTGCTCATCTTTTCCTCCGGTTATTATTGTGAAGTCAGTTAAGCCTGGTTGAAAATACTGAAAAATCAAGGCGTGCTAAATTATCGCACTGCATGTCGCTGATTAAACGGCAAGTTAAGCCGCCGCGCCGCGCGGTGCAGGCTAAACTCAGTAAAAAAGGAGAGAGGCATGAGTCGGGTATTGATTACCGGTGCGACCGGGCTGATTGGCCAACATCTGCTGCGTCTGCTGATCGCGGATCCGCGCGTCAGCGAAATCATCGCGCCCACCAGGCGTAAGCTGCCGGAGATGAACAAGGTAACGAATCTGGTGGAAGCCGATCTGACGGATGTGCTTGGCCCGCTGCAAACGCCGCTGGATATTGTCTTCTGCTGCCTGGGCACCACGCGACGCGAAGCGGGCAGTAAAGAAGCGTTTATCCACGTTGACTATACGCTGGTGGTGGATACCGCCATTGCCGGGCAGCGGCTCGGCGCGAAGCATTTGCTGGTGGTCAGCGCGCATGGCGCAGGCGTGCATTCGCCTTTTTTCTACAGCCGGGTAAAAGGCGAAATGGAAAACGCGCTGAAAAAACAGGGCTGGCCACGACTGACGCTGATTCGGCCGTCGCTGCTGCTGGGAGAAAGAGAGCACAGCCGCGCTGGCGAATCGCTGGCGGCGCCGCTGTTTCGCCTGCTGCCGGGCAACTGGCGCGCCGTCGCCGCGCAGGACGTTGCCGCAGCGATGCTGCATGAGGCTTTTTCACTGGCGCAGCGTGAAGTAACCATTATCGAATCAGCGGAGATACCGCGCGGCTCTCAGCGCAGATAGTGAATAATCTGGTTGCTGCTTCCTCGCCAGAGCAGCGCCGGATCCTTAAGCGCCTGGACGAATTTGCCATCCACCAGCACATCAAGCAGATCCACCACGCGCCGCTGCTCGTCGCTCAGCTCCGCGAGGCGATAGCCTGTCCAGAGCCAGATATCTTTGCCCGTACAGTCGCGGCGCACCCGTTTTACCAGCCGGAAAATATCGGGAAGATTGGCCGGATGAAGCGGATCGCCGCCTGACAGCGACAGGCCCTGGCGCGGAATGCGCCTGTCGTTGAGATCGGCAATCAGCTGCTCTTCCATCTGCAGCGTAAAAGGATGACCGGAGTTCAGCCGCCAGGTGCTTTTGTTATAGCAGCCAACGCACTGATGCTCGCAGCCAGCCACAAACAGCGTACAGCGCGTCCCCGGCCCGTTGACGATATCGACCGGGTAATATTGATGGATATTCACCCCAGCTGTCCGGCGCCCAAATGCTTAACGCGGCGCTTCACCTCTTCCTGCTTGCCGGCGTTGAAAGGGCGTGCATCCGGACTGCCCAGATAGCCGCAAACGCGTCGGGTGACGGAAACCCGTTCGGGATCGTGGTTGCCGCACTTCGGACAGGTAAAGCCTTTGCTGGTGCAGTCGAATTCGCCGGTATAGCCGCACTCGTAGCACTCGTCGATAGGCGTATTGGTACCGTAGTAAGGCACGCGGCTATAGCTGTAGTCCCAGACATCCTCCAGCGCTTTCAGGTTGTGCTGGATATTGGGATATTCGCCGTAACAGATAAAACCGCCGTTGGCCAGCGGCGGATAGGCCGCTTCGAAATCAATCTTATCAAAGGGATTTACCTTCTTCTCCACGTCCAGATGGAAGCTGTTGGTGTAATAGCCTTTATCGGTAACGCCCTTAATCACGCCGAATGTCGCGCGATCAAGACGGCAGAAGCGATCGCACAGGTTTTCGCTCGGCGTGCTGTAGAGGCTGAAGCCGTAGCCGGTTTCCTCTTTCCAGCTGTCGACCGCTTCACGCAGACGGCTGACGATCGCCAGCGCCTTCTGCCGCAGCGCCGCATCATCGTAGAGATGCCTTTCGCCGCCGCTCAGCGCATTAATGGTTTCATGGATGCCGATATAGCCCAGCGAAATCGAGGCGCGGCCGTGGCGGAAAATCTCCGCGACGTTGTCATCCGCCTTCAGCCGCACGCCGCAGGCGCCTTCCATATAGAGGATCGGCGCCACGCGCGCCTTAACGTTTTCCAGCCGGGCGATACGGGTCATCAGCGCCTTTTTCGCCAGGCGCAGACGCTGATCCAGCAGATCCCAGAAGCGCGGCTCGTTGCCGTTCGCTTCCAGCGCGATACGCGGCAGATTCAGGCTAATCACGCCGATATTGTTGCGTCCTTCATGGATCTGTTCGCCGTTCTCTTCCCATATGCCCAGGAAGCTGCGGCAGCCCATTGGCGTTTTAAACGAGCCGGTTACTTTGACCACCTGCTCGTAATTCAGGATATCGGGGTACATGCGCTTGCTGGCGCACTCCAGCGCCAGCTGTTTGATATCGTAGTTGGCGTCGCCCGGCGAGCGGTTCAGGCCTTCTTTAATGGCGAACACCAGCTTAGGAAAAACGGCGGTTTTATGATTTTTTCCCAGCCCGGCGATGCGGTTGCGCAGGATAGACTGCTGTACCAGCCGCGCGGCCCAGCTGGTGCCAAGACCAAAGCCGAAGGTGACGAAAGGCGTCTGGCCGTTAGCGGTGTGCAGCGTATTCACCTCATACTCCAGCGACTGGAAAGCGTCGAAACACTCTTTCTCGGTGCAGCTCAGCGCGTAGGCTTCTTCGTCGGCGATCTGCCATTTGCGCGCCGTCTGCCGATGCTTTTCCAGGCTCGCCTCCACAAAAGGCGCCAGCACTTCGTCTATACGGTTGATAGTGGTGCCGCCATAAATATGGCTGGCGACCTGAGCGATAATCTGCGCGGTGACGGCGGTGGCGGTCGAGATCGATTTGGGCGGCTCTATCTCTGCGTTGCCCATCTTAAAGCCTTTGGTCAGCATTCCTTTAAGATCGATCAGCATGCAGTTAAACATCGGGAAGAAGGGCGAATAGTCGAGATCGTGATAGTGAATTTCGCCGCGCTCGTGCGCTCTGACTACGTCCCGCGGCAAAATATGCTGGGTGGCGTAGTGTTTGGCCACGATACCTGCCAGCAGGTCGCGCTGGGTCGGGATCACCTTGCTGTCTTTGTTGGCGTTTTCATTCAGCAGCGCCGGATTGCTCTGCTCGATCAGGCCGCGAATCTCTTTGTTCAGCTTGCCGCGCAGTTCGCGTGCGATATCGCGATCGTGGCGATACTCAATATAGGTTCGGGCCAGCTCGGGATAGCGTCCGGCCATCAGCGCGTTCTCAACAGTATTCTGAATAACGTGAATATCGACTTCTTCCTGCGTCAGCTGCAGGCAAATCTTTTCGGTAACCCGCTCGCAATAATCTTCATCCTGAATATTGGCCGCTCTGGCCGCGCCTTTTATCGCCTCCAGAATGCGTGTTTCTTCAAAAGGCGCGCGGCAGCCGTCCCGTTTAATGACTATTGAGGCCATAGCTAATCCCTGTACCCTATCTATATGTAGATGTAGCCTGGCATAATAATGACTATATGTTGTGTTTTCCTGTGTTTTAACTGCCTGGTTTTTGATTTGGAACAAAGATCCTGAAAGGGTGACGAAATGTCAGACACTTAAGAGAACGGCCCTTTTTCCAGACGCGCAAAAAGCGTCCGGCGTTGTTGTCTGGCCGCTTAATTGAGTGATTTTCGCGGCGTAACGGCCGTTCCGGAGTTGCAATCACCCGCCCGTACTTCATATTATTGCCTGTTATGCAAAGCGGTTATCTGCTCAGGCCATCCCGGGATACAGACTGATGTCTTCTGTAACGTACAATGAAAAACAGGTAAGCCGCTGGCTGGGCGCGCGTACCGTGGCCAGAGCAAAAGAGCTGGTGGATAAAGCGCAGCATCTGCAGTGGCAAAATAATCTGTTGACCGGCGAAGTGCCCGGCAGAAAAATCGAACCCTTTCAGGTTATGGTGCATTTCAGCAGGCCGCAGGGCAAACTGCACGCCAGCGGAGAATGCACCTGTCCGGTAAAAAATAACTGCCGCCATGCCGCCGCGGTGATGCTGGCCTGGCTGCAGCGCCAGCCTGCCGCCGCGCCCGCACCGGCTACCAAACTTATCGAGGCCGAGCCGCAGCCGATGCTGCGACTGACGTCGCGCGCGAAATTCGTCAGCGGTTTCGGACGCTATGGCCATCGGCAAAAACGCCTCGATTTCGCTGCCGTGCATTTTGACTATGCGGGCGTCCAGGTCGCGGCAGGCAGCGGCGGCGATACTTTTCCCGATCGCCACGGCAGGCTTTTTCAAATCCGACGACAGGCGGAGCAGGAGCAGCGCTGGCTGAGCGAGCTGAACCAGGTCGGGCTGCAAACTATCCCATCCGGCCATATCTATACGCCGCGTTCGGCGCCGCTGCCGCCTGTTATTTTCGCGCCCGATTTGCCCGAACGATGGCGCAACGTTATCCAGTATGCGCTGCCAACGCTGCGCCAACGCGGCTGGCAGACCGCTGTGGATGACGACTTCACCTGGAACATCACTGAAATCACCGCCATCGACGGTCAGGCCATCCAGCAGCAGGATGGCTGGTTTGCGCTGCAGATAGAAGCCGATCTCGGCTCGCACAAAGTGAATATGCAGCCGTTGCTGGCCGGGCTGTTCCGTAAAGATCGCCGCTGGCTCTCGGGCGATCTTTCAGGGATTGCCGACGACGAAACGGTAGAGCTGCGCAGCGAACGCAACGAGCGTCTGCAAATAGCCGCCGGCCGGCTGAAAACCGTTGTAGGCAGCCTGGCGGATCTGCTGGCGCAGCATGAGGAGGCGCCCTTGCGTGTCGCGCCTTATGAAGCGGGCAGGCTGACGGCGTTAAGCGAAGCGGGCCGCTGGCAGTTTAGCGGCGACAGCGGCGTGCTGAAGCTGGCGGAGAGCCTGCAGACGGGAAACAGCATTCCGCCCGTTACGCCGCCTCAGGGATTAGAGGCGCGGCTGCGCGACTATCAGCTGCAGGGCGTCGGCTGGATGCAGTTTTTGCGGGCCAACAACCTGTCCGGCGTGCTGGCCGACGACATGGGGCTGGGAAAAACGATCCAGACGCTGGCGCATCTGCTGCTGGAGAAAGAGGCGGGCAGGCTGGATCGTCCGGCGCTGATCGTAGTGCCTACTACGCTGGTTTATAACTGGACGCAGGAGGCCAGCCGTTTTGCGCCAGGGTTAAAGGTGCTGGCGCTGACCGGGCCGCAGCGTAAATCTTTTTATGACCGTATTGAACATTACGATGTGGTGCTGACCACCTATTCGCTGCTCTGGCGCGATCAGCCGCAGCTGCTGGGGCACAGCTACCATATATTGATCCTGGACGAGGCGCAGTACGTGAAAAACAGCGCCTCAAAAGCGGCTTCGGTGATCCGCACGCTGAAATCGCGCTATCGACTCTGCCTGACCGGCACGCCGCTGGAAAACCATCTTGGCGAACTCTGGTCGCAGTTCGATTTTCTGCTGCCGGGATTTTTGGGCAGCGAAAAAGCCTTTACCCAGGAGTGGCGTATCCCGGTGGAGCGGGATGGCGATCGGGTGCGGCGCGAGCTGCTGGCTAAGCGCGTACGGCCTTTTATGCTGCGCCGCCGCAAGCAGGAAGTGGCGAAAGAGCTGCCGCCGAAAACGACGATAGTACGCTCGGTGGAGCTGGAAGGCGCGCAGCGGGAGCTGTATGAAAAAGTTCGCGGCGCAATGCAGGATCGCGTGCGGCTGGCGGTAGAGCAGCAGGGCGCAGGACGCAGCCATCTGCTGGTGCTGGATGCGCTGCTGAAGCTGCGGCAAATCTGCTGCGATCCGCGACTGATCGATAATGATAAAGCGGCCAGGATCAAACAGTCGGCCAAGCTGACGCTGCTGCGGGAGATGCTCAGCGATCTGCTGGAGGAGGATCGCCGCATCCTGATCTTCTCACAGTTCACCACTATGCTGTCGCTGATAGCGGAAGAGCTGGAGAAGGCGCGTATTCCTTACGTTATCCTGACCGGCAGCACGCGCGATCGCAGCGAGCCGGTGCGCCGTTTTCAGAATGGCGAAGTGCCGGTGTTTTTAATCAGCCTGAAAGCGGGCGGCGTAGGGCTGAACCTGACGGCGGCCGATACGGTTATTCACTACGATCCCTGGTGGAACCCGGCGGCAGAGAACCAGGCCACCGATCGCGCTTATCGCCTGGGTCAGGACAAACCGGTATTCGTCTACAAGCTGATTGCGGCAGGCAGCATTGAAGAGAAGATCGTCTCGCTGCAGCAGCAGAAAGCGGAGCTGGCCAAAGGCATTCTGGAAGACGATCTGAACGAGCCGGTCAGCTTTACCAGCGACGATCTGGCGGCGCTGTTCGCGCCGCTGTGACAGTAATAACGATGTTCAACATTCCTTTCTCGTCGCTGATTATTTTGGCGCTCTTTATGTTGCTGGGCGTGCTCTTGCTCTCCAACAAAAGCGAATATCGGCGTACAGGCGGCTTTATCGCAGCCTGGATCATTCTGCTGATCGCGGGTACCATCCGCTGGGAATGGCACAACGAGGCGGTTCGGCAGCTACAGCCTCTGCTTGCGGCCTGTCTGCCACACTGCGCGTGGCGCTGCTTTACCGGCCTGACTACAGATGAGAAGCCTCGCCGTTCTTTTTCGCTGTCGCTGACCCTGGCTGCCATTATTGCCATCTTATGTTTTCCGCAAGCCATTGATGCAATTTTATTTCTGCTGTATGGCGGCTACGGCTTTGCCCTGATAAAAGTCGCTGCTAAGGGCGAAAACGCTTTTATTCGGATACGCCTCAATAAGGCGTTGTTGGCCTCGCGCCTGACGCTATTCGCTGGCTGCTTTCTCTGCTTTTCCGCCCTGGTCGATCTGATGGTTAGCCTGGACTTTATTTATAATCAGGGTCTACAGGCGCCTTTAGTTATTACCGTTGCGCAGGCCTGCATATTGCCATTTATCTGTGTAGCTATTTTGCTGGCAAACAGAATGCTTCCTGCGGAAGAAAAAATCCTGCTGCAGAGTGAACCGAAAAATATCATGGAAAAAAGCACGGGAGCAGAACAGGAAAAAAGATGCGCGCAGCTTGAGCAAATGTTAATAAATAAAGAGTATTACCTTGATGCAAATCTTACGCTAAACCTGTTGGCACGCAGATCCGGTATGCCCGCGCGCCATATTTCTAATGCCGTGAATACAGCGCGCGGTTGTAACGTCTCTCAATGGATTAACAGTTTCAGAATTCAACGAGCGCAAAACCTGTTATTGACCACCCAAAAGCCGATAACGGAAATTATGCTGGAATCTGGCTTTCTGACCAAATCTAATTTTAACCGCGAGTTTCTTCGCCTGAGCGGAATGGCGCCAGGGGCTTTTCGCCAGGCTGCGGCTGAAAATGTAAAGCCGCATTCAGAAACCCGCTAATGTTGACTGCCAGCCGGCGATGCAATTCTTTTCTGCTAAAGGTTCCGCCATCCTGACAAACTACGCCTTCGCCCGGCGCGCTTTCTTCGATCAGTTTTTCTCCCTGTGGTTTACATAGCTGCATAAAACTAAAATGCGTTGCGCCATCGATTCGGGCAAATGTCACCCATCGCGGAGGCAGCGCGCTGACTAAATAGCCTGACTCAAGTTCCGCAGGCAGTTCCGGCGAATCGTCTCCGGCGGCAAGGATAAGGACAGGAAGCGCTATTTTCGCCAGGCTTTCACGGGTAAAGCCTCGGGCTAATCCGCTATCCAGCAGAATAACCGCCCTGATTCGCTTTTCGCTGCGGTCGGCTGCCAGTGGCGCACGGCTGGCATCACTGTTTATCCCCAGCTTAGCGGCAACCCGACAGCTGGAAAGCCCAACATGTTTAGCGCAGTCGACGTTAAATTTTCGCGCATCGAATTTGGCGCCAGCGAGCTCCATCACCGTCCAGCCGCCTAACGAGTGTCCGGCTGCGGCAATCCGCGTGCTGTCCACTTCTCCGGCAATAGCCGGATCAACAATGAGTTCACGCATGGCCAGCTTTAAGTCGTCTGGCCTCAGCCAAAGCTGACGCGCCTGCTTTGGATCGGCGTTTTGCGAAGTGGTTCCCGGATGATTGGGCGCGGCGACGATATAGCCCTGAGACACCATCCCTTCCGCCAGCCAGGCGAGATTACGCCAGCTGCCGCCGTGGCCGTGTGATAACAATAAAAGCGGGTGAGCGCCAGGCACGGGAGCGGCATTACGCAGCACGGTACTGCCTTCGAATGCCGCGTTTTCTCCGATACTTTCACCCACGTCGGTTTGCTGTGTGGGATACCAGACGGCAACCTCAATGGAACGCGATCCGCTGCCGTTCAGCGTAAGCTGACGAAAGCCTACAGCGGCGAAAATGTGACTACAAAACAGCAACCCAGTAAGTAAAACAGCAAAACGTTTTAACATGCGTAACAGGCTCCACAGGAAATAAAAACCTATAAATAGCAGTAAGTTGCATAAACGGCGACCTCAAACACGATCGAGTACCAGCCGACAGCGCTTTAAGGATAAGCTACCGATTCTTTTCAGGATGTCAGCCGTCTCGCTTAGTAAGTAAAAGCGCGGCTCTTTCACTTAGCTTCAGTGACATAGCGTTGTTGCAGGGATTAAATCCGATTTAACATCATTGACTGTTACGATAATTCGGTATAATAAATCAGAGTTGCAAGAAACTATTATTTAATTAACGCAAGGAGAGCGGTAATGGCATGGATTTATAATGTGAGTTTGAAAACCTTTAAGCATAATAATCAATATATGTTTAGCGCTCTCTATGCTGGAGCGCCAGGATATAAGGATAATCCAGAGTATGAGTGCGTAAAAGGAAAAGGACCTTTACCCCGAGGTAAATACAGAGTTGTCGGGCGCCCCTTTACTCATCCTCATGCCGGGCGCTATACGTTAAGGCTGGAACCCTCTCCTGATAATACTATGTGTAACCGCGGCGGTTTTTTAATTCATGGCGATAAGGGTAGCGATCCTGGTAATGCGTCTAATGGCTGTATTGTTCTCCATCTGAATTTTCGTCGGCGAATTTTTGAATCAGGCGATCGGGAGTTAATAGTGCAATGACTTTTAGAATAATTGCATTTGCATTTATCTTAGTTTGTTTTAACGGCTGGGCGCTGATCTCGCCTGAACAGTGCATAACGCTGCGAAACGATGTCGGCAAAGCTATGTTGCTCACTATGCTGGAAGATTTTGGCATTAGTGGTGACAGCATCATAAAGGAAAAAACGGAGACGGAGCTTATCAGCCAGCAGCCTGTAACTTATTCGCTGGCGCTGACTTACGGTGAAACAGAAAAGAAACTGAGCGGTGAAAACAGCGACGATCCCACCACGGCACAGGAGTATGCCGCAGGCTTTATGGCAAAAAACGCCAGGCAGCTGCTGGTAAAATACACCTTTGAAAACGTAGCACGGCGGCATAATGTTCTGCTTGCTTCCGCTCTGGTCAATGATGATGACTGCGCGGTACGTTTTAATGGTTACCTTATCGTTAAGCGTGAGTTCTGACGTTAATCAGGCCGCGCTTTGGCGGCCTGTGGTAAATAAACCCGTTTCTAAAGCGCCTGCTTAGCTGAACTTCCCTGACCGGAGCCATCCCACACTTTCTGATACCACCAGACCGCTTCCCACGGGCGTAGCATCACCTCGCCAGGCGTTACGTGCGTATCGGGATAGTTGCTGATCAGCACTTCCCAGTGGCCGCTGTAGGCTGGCGGATGCCAGACCTGCGTTTCGCCGCTGAAGTTGGCGGCCACCACCAGCACCTCTTTGCCGTAACGACGGCAGTAGCACCAGAGATAAGCGTGTTCCGGCAGCAGATCGAGATAGTCGCCCCACGTCAGGATCGGATACTGCTTCCTTAACCGGATTAGCTTCTGATAGGTGTAAAACACCGAATTCTCGTCGGCCAGCGCGGCTTCCGCATTGATGGTATCCATATTGTCGCACATGCCAATCCACGGCGTGCCGGTGGTAAAACCGCCATTTTCTCCGGCATGCCATGGGATCGGCGTGCGGCCGTTATCGCGCGACTTGCTGGCGAGGATCTCCAGCAGATTATCGCTGTCGCGGCCCTGCGAGCGCAGCTCGGCATACATGTTATGGCTTTCGATATCGCGATAGTCGAGAATGCGGGTAAAGTGCGGATTGGTCATCCCCAGCTCTTCACCCTGGAAAATATAGGGCGTGCCCTGCATGCCGTGCAGCACCAGCGCCAGCATCTTCGCCGACTGCACACGATATCGTCCTTCGTCGCCCCAGCGCGACACCACGCGCGGCTGATCGTGATTACACCAGAACAGCGCGTTCCAGGCCTTATTGTGCATACCGTGCTGCCAGTGGGTGAAGATGGCTTTCTGCGCCACCAGATCCAGCGGCGTCAGCGTCCATTTCTGACCGTTGAAGAAATCGACCTCGACATGATCGAAGCTGAACACCATCGACAGCTCTTCGCCATCCAGCGCGCCGTACTGCTGACAGTGCTCAAGCGTGGCGGAGGACATTTCGCCCACCGTCATCAGCTCGCGCGGGCGAAACACATCACGGCTCATTTCACGCATATATTCGTGGATGCGCGGCCCGTCGGTATAGAGCCGCAGCCCGTCGCCGTTGGGATCGTCCGGAAAGTCCTGATGCTTGGAAACCAGATTCACCACGTCCAGCCGCAGCCCGTCAATACCGCGATCCGCCCAGAAGTTGACGATCTGCTTGAGTTCAGCGCGCAGATTGTCGTTTTCCCAGTTGAGATCCGCCTGCTCCGGCGCCCAAAGGTGCATATAGTATTGATTGCTTTCCGGGTGCCAGCGCCAGGCGTGGCCGCCGAACTTCGACAGCCAGTTATTTGGCGGCACGCCCGGCGTGCCGTCGCGCCAGATATAGTAAGAGCGGTAAGGGCTGTCGGGATTCAGCGCCTCATGAAACCAGTGATGCTGGGTGGAGCTGTGGTTAAACACCATATCCAGAATCAGCCGCATCCCGCGCCGGTGCGTCTCTTCCACCAGATTATCAAAATCGTTCATGGTGCCGAACAGCGGATCGATGGCGGTGTAGTTCGCCACGTCGTAGCCGTTGTCCACCTGCGGCGAGATATAAAACGGCGTCAGCCAGATGGCGTCCACGCCCAGCTTTTGCAGGTAGTCCAGATGTTCAATCACGCCAGCCAGATCGCCTGTGCCGCTGCCGGTCGTATCCTGAAAGCTCTTGGGATAAATTTGATAGATTACGCCGTTCTGCCACCACAGTGGATTTTTAGTCATTGCTCAATCCCGATAGAAAAGGTCCGTTTGCGCTGTTATCGCCTTTTTGTTCTTCCATAAGGTTAGCCACTAACTGGCAAGGTGGAGATACAGGCGCAGCGAAAAATTTTCAGGTGTTGCACAAAGGGTTGAGCGGGCAGGATTAACCAGAGATAACAGCGGGTAAAACATAAGAGTTTTCCTCTCCCGGCGGGAGAGGAAAGGGAATTAGCGACGAACGGCGATCGCTTCGATTTCAATTTTGACATCTTTCGGCAGACGAGCCACTTCCACGCAGGAACGTGCCGGGAAGCTGGCCTGATGCTCATTAAAGAAGGCTTCATAAGCCGCGTTCACGGTGGCGAAGTCGTTGAGATCCTTAACGAACACCGTGGTTTTAACGATATCGCCTACCTTCAGGCCTGCGGCTTCCACAATGGCCTTCACGTTTTCCAGCGACTGACGCGCCTGCGCGGTCACGTCCTCGGCTACGCTGCCGGTTTTGGGATCGACCGGGATCTGGCCAGAAGTAAAGATCATGCTGCCCAGATCGACGCCCTGCACATAAGGGCCGATCGCCGCTGGTGCGTTTTCAGTGCTGATTTCGCGAGACATAATTTCTCCTTGTTAAACGAGGCCGGTATAGCCCGGAACCGCTTCATTATAAGCCGACCGGGAGTGATTACCAGCTCGCCAGCACCACGTGATGAGCAAACTCTTTCTCGCAGTACTTACACTTTAACTGCACGTTATTATTGCGCTTTTTCACCGCGAAGCTGGAGTGAACCGGCTCACTGCGGCTGATGCAGTTGCTGTTGGGACAGGTCAGCACGCGCTCAATATGATCCGGCAGAGTAGGCGAAATCTTGCCGACCACGTCATAATTATCGATGCGGTTGACCGTGGCGTGTGGCGCATAGACCGCCAGCTGGTTGATCTGATCGTCGGTCAGAAAAGTGTTCTCGATTTTGATCAGATCCTTGCGGCCCAGCTCGCCGGAAGGCAGATTCAGGCCGATGGTGATGCGCTGATCGGTTTCCGTCAGGCGAAACAGCGACAGCAGCTTAAAGCCGATATGGGCCGGAATATGATCGATTACCGTGCCGCGTTTAATCGCTTCTACCTGTAATTTATTATCTTGCGTCATCGTCAGTTCCTCTTACAGAGCCAGTTCACTATTCAGCACCAGCGCCAGCAGCGCCTGGCGAGCGAAAATGCCGTTGCCCGCCTGCTGGAAATACCACGCGTGCGGCGTGGCGTCGACGTCAGTGGTGATTTCATCAATACGCGGCAGCGGATGCAGCACCTTCATCGTCTCGCGCGCGCCGGTCAGATCCGCCGCACGCAGTACGAACTGCGCCTTGACGTTGGCATATTCCGACGGGTCCAGCCGCTCTTTCTGCACGCGCGTCATATAAAGGATATCCACCTGCGGCACCACCTCCTCGATGCTGTCGTGGCGGCTCCAGGCGATGCCTTTTTCATCCAGCATATCGGTGATGTAAGCGGGCATCGCCAGCGCGTCCGGCGCGATAAACAGGAAACGGTTGCCTTCGAACTTCGCCAGCGCCTGCGTCAGCGAGTGGACGGTTCGGCCATATTTCAGATCGCCGACCATGGCGATATTGAGATTGTTCAGACGGCTCTGCGTCTCCTGAATGGTGAAGAGATCCAGCAGCGTCTGCGTCGGATGCTGATTGGCGCCGTCGCCAGCGTTGAGGATCGGCACGCCGCCGGAAAACTCCGTTGCCAGACGCGCCGCGCCTTCCTGCGGATGGCGCATCACTATGGCGTCCACATAGGTGCCGATAACGGAAATGGTATCCGCCAGCGTTTCGCCTTTTTTGCCCAGCGAGGTATTGCTGCCGTCGGCGAAGCCGACTACGGAAGCGCCAAGACGATGCATGGCGCTCTCGAAGGAGAGACGCGTGCGCGTGGAAGCTTCAAAAAAGCAGCTGGCAATCACTTTATGCTTCAGCAGCTCCGGCTGCGGCGTGGCCTTCAGGCTGGCGGCGGTGCGCAGCACCAGCTCCAGCTCTTCGCGGCTGAGATCGTTAATCGAGATAATATGTTTGTGATACAGCGGATTAGCCATCTTCACTCTCCTCTACGCGTGCCGGTACGCTGAAAAATGGGCAAAAAAAAGCCCCTCAATGAGGGGCTTTTTCTACAGATCGGGAAGGAGGAAAAACGGCACTGCTCGCCTGCATTCAGGCGCGTCATTTTTACAATGTCAGCAGTAATCGGTTTCATGCATCCTCCAGACAAACGGGGGGCATTATACGCGTTCGCTGCGCGGCGGCAAGCAAAAGTAATCGTTTGCCTGGCCTGAAACTACGACAGTTTCGCCAGCGTCGCTACCATCACCGCTTTAATCGTATGCAGCCGGTTTTCTGCCTGATCAAATACTACGCTGTGTTCAGACTCGAAGACTTCATCGGTGACTTCCATGCCGTTATGCAGGTCATACTGCTCGGCCATCTGCTGGCCCAGCGTGGTCTGCTCGTCGTGGAAAGCGGGCAGGCAGTGCAGGAATTTCACTTTTGCGTTGCCGGTCAGCGCCAGCATCGCACTGTTGACCTGATAAGGGCGCAGCAGCGCGATACGCTCCTGCCAGACTTCTTTCGGCTCGCCCATTGCTACCCAAACATCGGTATAGATAAAGTCCGCGTTCTTGACGCCTTCGGCGATATCCTCGGTCAGCGTAATTTTACCGCCGCTCGCCTGGGCAGCCTGGCGACACTCATTGACCAGCGCCTCGTCCGGCCAGCAGGCTTTTGGCGCCACCAGGCGCAGATCCAGTCCCACCAGCGCGGCGGCTTCCATCATGGTGTTGCCCATATTGTTATGCGCGTCGCCCACATAGGTGAAAACCATCTCACTGAACGGCTTCTCCGGCAGATGCTCCTGCATGGTCAGCAGATCCGCCAGCAGCTGGGTCGGATGAAACTCGTTGGTCAGGCCGTTCCAGACAGGAACGCCCGCGTGCTGCGCCAGCGACTCCACCAGCTGCTGACCATGACCGCGATACTGGATGCCGTCGTACATGCGGCCCAGCACGCGTGCGGTATCCCTCATCGACTCCTTATGGCCGATCTGGCTGCCGCTTGGCCCAAGATAGGTGACGTTAGCGCCCTGATCGTAAGCGGCAACTTCGAAAGAGCATCGGGTGCGGGTCGAGTCTTTTTCGAAGATGAGCGCGATGTTTTTGCCTTTCAGGTGCTGAACTTCCTCACCGTTTTTTTTGGCGGTTTTCAGGGTGGCGGCCAGCGCCAGCAAGGCGGTGATCTCCGCCTGAGTAAAATCAAGCAGCCTGAGAAAATGGCGTTGATATAAATGGCTCATACAGCCCTCCAAAGGGTATTTTGTGAATTTAAATTCAACTTAACTGTATTAATATGCATTTTCAACCCCGACGTGCAGAAACTTTTGTTTAAAGGTAGTGGCGCGAAGGACAGTGTGGGAAAATACTTAACAATGGCCACACACAGAGGAACGGATCATGGCAAATGAAGCATTGCTGGAAGAGCAGCGTGAAGAAACGCGGCTGATTATTGAAGAGCTGTTGGACGACGGCAGTGACCCGGATGCGCTCTACACCATCGAACACCACCTCTCCTGCGACAGCTTCGACGCGCTGGAAAAGGCGGCGGTGGACGCGTTCAAGCTGGGGTACGAGGTCACCGAGCCGGAAGAGCTGGAGCTGGAAGACGGCACGAAAGTGATGTGCTGCGATATCCTGAGCGAAGGTGCGCTGAACGCCGAGCTGATCGACGCCCAGGTTGAGCAGCTGATTGACCTTGCCGCGAAGTACAACGTCGATTATGACGGCTGGGGCACCTACTTCGAAGATCCTGATGCCGAGGATGAAGATGACGAAGAGGGCGACGACATCGACGAAGACGATAACGGCACGCGTCACTGATTGCTGCGGGCGGACGCTATGCCGCCCGTTTTCTTCTAACCGTACGGATCCCTTTCTGCATGACCACCGATCTTCTCCTCGCTCCCGTTCACGCCTTTCTGCACTGCCGTACGCCGCAAAGCTGGATTGATGAAGCCCGCAGGCCGGAAAATCTGGCGCTGTTGCTGACCGATCATCTTGTCTGCGAACTGAAAGCGGCCCAGACCGCAATGTGGCTTATCCGTAAATACGTGGCGGATAAAGAGAGCGGCGACGCGCTGCTGGCCTGGCTGAAGCCGTGGGAGCAGTTTGTGCACAGCGAAAACGCCGATCTGGCTTTTCTGGAACAGCACAGGGCGCTGTCAAAAACCATCATCAGTCGTGAAGACGTTCCTTATGGTGACGCGCTGGTGGACAAAATGGTGCTGCTGATTAAAGAAGAGCTACACCACTTTTACCAGGTTCTGGAAATTATGCAGGCCCGTAATATTCCCTATGTAAAAATCACCGCCAGCCGTTACGCTAAAGGCTTAATGCGCGAGGTGACCACGCACGAGCCGCAGACGCTGGTGGACAAGCTGATTTGCGGCGCTTATATCGAAGCGCGCTCCTGCGAGCGCTTTGCCAGCCTGGCGCCTTATCTGGATCAAGAGCTGGCCGCTTTCTATCTCTCCCTGCTGCGTTCGGAAGCGCGCCACTATCAGGATTATCTGGCGCTGGCGGCGGCAATATCACCGACCGATATCGCTTCTCGCGTCCGGAAAATAGGCGAAACGGAAGCGAAGCTTATTAATGAGCCTGATAATGAGTTACGTTTTCATAGCGGCGTGCCCGCCTGGAAATAATATTCCGGGCGTTTTATCTCAAAAAATAATGGCCTTGCCGGTAAAGTTAATTTAATAATGCAGGTAACTTGAGCGAGTTAAATTAACGCTTATCTTTCCCGTGGTGTTGATTGTTATTATTTTTTCGATCAAAGTTTTTTTTGCGGTCTTTCTCACATTACCTAATTTTTATTCCGCCGAACCGCCGCTGCAGGCGTATATTTCAAGCAGCTATCAGGATTGTTACCAACGGGCAAAACCTGATCGCACCGGTCTGTTATTTACAGCGGCGCGGTCGGGTTTTTTTGTTTCTTTTTTTATGGGGTTATTTTTAAAGACGAGAAGGACGACGATAATGAAAAACAGGAACGTTTTTTTACTGGCGCTGCTTGTCGCCACAACAGTCCATGCTGGAGAGGGCGCCGATTTCCAGCGCTTTTTAAGCGATACGCAGCTCGACCTTACGTTGCGCAGCCACTGGAAATACCTGAAAGAGAACGAGGCGCAGCCCAAAGAAGTGCATAACGCCTGGGGCGCAGCCGCAGAGCTGGATTTCCGTTCCGGCTGGCTGTGGGACAGCCTCGGCTTCGACGCCAGCTATACCCGTGCCGTAAAGCTGGCGGCCAGCGACTACTTTGCCACGCGCGGCATCCTCTACAACCATGGCGAAGGCTTTCACAAGAGCAACGCCGGCGGATTTGGCCGCTTCGGCCAGCGCTATCTCAAGCTGAAGCTGGGCGACGACGCCTTTGGGCTGAAGGCGAAAGGCGGCTGGCACCAGCTGCATAACGTCGGCGTAATTACAGATGTTTATCGCCTCTCGCGCAACAGCTATCTGGGCTACAGCGGCTCGCTGGCGTGGCAGGACTTACAGCTGGACGCGGCCTGGGTTACGCGTTCGATTATGTATGACGCGCCGGATCGCGTGCATTTCCTCACCGTCGATAACAAAGAGATCGACAGCATTTTCACCGCCGGATTCACCTATAAAGCCGATGGCGCTTTCCTCTCTTACGGTTGGGGCGAGTCAAAAGACTATCTGCGCCGGCATGTGCTGGAGGCCGTTCTGCCGCTTGCGCCGCAGTGGGCGCTTGCCACGCAGATCTACGGCAGCCAGGCGCTGGAAAAATATAGGGCGATGCCGCAGAGCAAAAAGCAGTTTGATAAGAATGCCTGGCACTATGCGGGCGAGCTGCGTTGGCAGGAAGGCCGCTGGATACAAAAATTCGGCGTGGCTTATACCCGCGCGGATAAAACCAACGGCGTAGGTTATTACGATCGTTTTATGGGCAAAAATACGCGCGGTCGTTTTAGCGCCTTAACCTCTGCCGGAAAAGATTATATGCGCGATGGCGAACTGGCGCTGACTACCTTTACGCAATATCAGTTCAGTCCGGATTTCTCCAGCGCTATTCAGCTTAATTACGGCCAGTTCGATTATAAAGACAATACCGTGCGCACTGGGGAAATAACCTGGCTTAACCGCTGGAGCCCTTCAGATAATAGCCTGAAAGATTTAGCGGTGACGGCGCAGTTCGGCTATGGCTGGTCTTATAAAAATAATAACGCCACGCCGATCCTTAATAATGAAGGACGCTACATGCGTTCACCAAGCCTTTCCGGCGAAGTCGGCATTACATGGAAATTTGGCCTTTTATAAACCAGGGAGAATGAAATGAAAGGAATAAAATATGTACTTATCTTTTTTGCGCTGCTGTTCAGCGTCAACGCCTGTTTTGCCGCGGACGTGGAGCTTTACGTTGTTCGTCACGGCAAAACTTTCTTTAATACGGTGCGCCGGGCGCAGGGATGGAGCGATACGCCGCTGACGGCGGAAGGCGCGGCGGTGGTGCAAAAACTGGGCAAAGGGCTAAAAACCGTTAACTTTGTGACCGCCTGGAGCAGCGACTCGGGCAGAGCCAGAGAAACGGCGAAGCTGATTATGGCCGCCAACAACAACCCTTTGCCGGTGGGCGAGCGCATGGAGCTGCGCGAAGCTTTCTTCGGTCAGTTTGAAGGCGATATGAATGTCAATATGCAGGCCGCCGCCGCCAAAGAGGGTGGATACGGTTCGGCCGCCGAGCTGCTGAAAGGTTTTGAAAACGGCTCCATCAGCGTCGTGGATATCGTCAACATGATTAAAGCCGCCGATAAATCGGGTCAGGCGGAGAGCTATCCACAAATCGCGCAGCGGGTAATGAAAGCCGTGAAGGAAATCGCGCAGGACGCGCAGCGGCGCGGTGGCGGCAACGTGCTGATTGTTTCGCACGGTATCGCCATTATGACGCTGATGCATGAGCTGGGCGACAAATCGCTCTCTTATCCGCTGATCAATGCCAGCGTCTCTAAAATACGCTATACCGACGAAGGCAAGTTTATTATTGAATCGATCAACGATGTCAGCTATCTGCAGCGCGGCTCATAACGCGCGCAACATAGTGACTTCACAGTCGACGTGGCCGGTATTGCCCATCGGCCCGTCGATATGCTGAAAGCCCAGATGCTCATAGAGACGCACGGCGCGGGTCAGCGAAGCGGTAGTTTCCAGATAGCAGCGCTTAAAGCCCAGCTCGCGCGCGTGTTCCATCGCCCGCAGCGCCAGCGCTTTCGCCATTCCCAGGCCGCGCAGCTCGGGCATAAAATACATCTTTTGCAGCTCGCAGACGTCCGCATCGCCGCCCTGTAAAGGCGCAACGCCGCCGCCGCCGGCAATGACGCCGTTTCGCTCGACCACCCAGTAGGCGCTGTTCGGCTGGCGATAGAGTTCGCAGAGGTGGTCAAGGTTAGGATCGGCGACGGTGAAGCCTTTATCGGCGGTCAGGCCGAACTCGGCGGAAACGGCGCGGATTACCGCGGCTATATACGGATTGTCAGCAGGCTCAATAAGCCGGACCTGCAGATCGGCTGAAAAGGTGTTAGTCATAAGACAACGTCGTTCTTTGAAATGGTTTGCCTGTGTTAATAACATCCGGCGACTGAGGATGCAATCCTCTGCTGTGCGGCAAAGCTGACAGCCAGACAGAAGAGAGGGCAAAACGGGCAGTGTTGCCTTCGAACAGATTTTGACAGCGTTTACTGCCTGCGCCGCGAAGGCATCATACGCAGCAGCGTGTCGTCCTTCAAAAAATAGTGGTGGAAGAGGGCGGTCAGCGCGTGCAGCCCAATCAGCCAGTAGCCGAGCGGCGCCAGCGTTTCATGCCAGTGGATCAGCGTTCTGGCCAGCTCCGGATCGGGCGTGGCGGAAACCGGCATCTGCGCGCCGAACAGCCACCACTGGCGACCGGAAAGATAGCGCGAGGAAAGGCCCAGTATCGGCAGAACGATAAATAACGCATACAGCGCGGCATGAACCAGATGCGAAAGCCCTTTTTGCCAGCCAGCTATCGGTGGCTTAATAGCCGGGCTGCGATGGCGAAAGCGCAGAAATATACGCGTCAGCATCACCAGCAACACGCAAAAGCCTGCGCTGAAATGGGTAATAATCATGGCAAATCCCTGCCAGGAGCCGCGCTGGGCGAAGCCTCTCAGTTCAATGGCGGCGTAGGCGATCGTCAGCAAAAGCACGGTCAGCCAGTGAAAAGCGATCTGCGGCCTGGCGTATTTGTCAGACATGTTTTTTTATCCGTAAAAAATTAACAGTACGTTAATGTATCACCGCTTTCTTAAAGTTATGTTTAGCCGCTTTATTTCGCCATAAAAAAACGCCCCGTAAACAGTTACGGGGCGTTTTGATCAGCCTATGAAAACCGCGACGCGTCGAAGTTTACAGCGCGGCGATAACGGCCTGCTGTTCGATCAGTTTGGCTTTCGCCTGTTCGAACTCCGTCATGCGCTCGCGCTCTTTCGCCACTACGGCTTCCGGCGCGCGGGAGACAAAGCCTTCGTTAGAAAGCTTGCCTTCGATCTTGCCGATTTCCACTTCCAGCTTGCTTACTTCCTTCGCCAGACGCTCCAGCTCGGCGGTTTTATCCACCAGGCCGGCCATCGGGATCAGCAGCTCCGCGCCGTCGATAATCTTGGTCACAGAAACCGGGCCTTTGTCATCCGCTGCCAGGCAGGTCAGGCTTTCCAGACGCGCCAGCGTCTTCAGGAAGCTGTGGTTATCGGTGACGCGGCGCACCACGTCGGCGCTTGCGCCGCGCAGCAGCACTTCCAGCGGTTTCGATGGCGACAGGTTCATCTCGGCGCGAATATTACGCACCGCGACGATCGCCTGCTTCAGCCACTCGGTATCGCTTAGCGCCGCTTCATCCACCTTAGCTTCATCAAATGCCGGCATCGGCTGCAGCATAATGGTGTCGTCGCTGATGTTTTTCAGCACTTTCACCTGCTGCCAGATGGTTTCGGTGATAAATGGAATAATCGGATGCGCCAGACGCAGCAGCGCCTCCAGCACGTTGACCAGCGTGTTGCGGGTGCCGCGCAGTTGAGCCTCCGTTCCGCCCTGCATCACCGGCTTGGCCAGCTCCAGATACCAGTCGCAGAACTGGTTCCAGGTGAACTCATACAGAATGTTCGCCGCGATATCGAAACGATAGCTGTCCAGCGCGCCGCGATAGGCTTTCACCGTCTGGTTGAACTCGGCGATAATCCAGCGATCCGCCAGCGACAGCGCCAGCTCGCCGCCGTTAAAGCCGCAGTCCTGATCCTGAGTGTTCATCAGCACAAAGCGGCTGGCGTTCCACAGCTTGTTGCAGAAGTTGCGGTAGCCTTCCAGACGCTTCATATCCCAGTTGATGTCGCGACCGGTAGAGGCCAGCGCCGCCAGCGTAAAACGCAGGGCATCGGTGCCGTGCGGCTCGATGCCGTTCGGGAACTGCTTCTCGGTGCGCTTGCGGATCTTCTCCGCCAGCTGCGGCTGCATCATGTTGCCGGTGCGTTTCTCCAGCAGATCTTCCAGCGAGATGCCGTCGACCATATCCAGCGGATCGATCACGTTGCCTTTCGACTTCGACATCTTCTGGCCTTCTTCGTCGCGGATCAGACCGGTCATATAGACAGTCTTGAACGGCACCTGCGGCTTGCCGTCTTCATCCTTGATAAAGTGCATGGTCAGCATGATCATGCGCGCGATCCAGAAGAAGATAATATCGAAGCCGCTGACCAGCACGCTGGTCGGGTGGAAGGTGCTCAGATCCGGCGTCTTTTCCGGCCAGCCCAGCGTAGAGAACGTCCACAGACCGGAAGAGAACCAGGTGTCCAGTACGTCTTCGTCCTGGCTCAGCGTTACGTCCGCGCCCAGGTTATTTTCCGCGCGCACTTCCTCTTCATTACGGCCGACGTAGACGTTGCCCTCGGCATCGTACCAGGCCGGAATGCGGTGTCCCCACCACAGCTGACGGGAGATACACCAGTCCTGAATATCGCGCATCCAGGAGAAGTACATGTTCTCGTACTGTTTCGGCACGAACTGGATTTCGCCCTGCTCAACGGCTTCCACCGCCACTTTCGCCAGCGGCGCCGTACGCACGTACCACTGATCGGTCAGCATCGGCTCGATGACCACGCCGCCGCGATCGCCGTAAGGCACGGTCAGGTCGTGCGGTTTGATCTCGTCCAGCAGGCCCAGCGCGTCTACAGCAGCCACGATAGCTTTGCGCGCGGCGAAACGCTCCAGCTTGCGGAACTCCGCCGGGATATCGGCAGGATAAACGTCGGACTCTTCGCCGTTGGTGTCGTAAACCTGCGCTTCTTCGCGGATATCGCCGTCGAAGGTCAGGATATTGATCATTGGCAGGCGATGGCGACGGCCAACTTCATAGTCGTTAAAGTCGTGCGCCGGCGTGATCTTCACGCAGCCGGTGCCTTTTTCCATATCGGCGTGTTCGTCGCCGACGATCGGAATGCGGCGGTTAACCAGCGGCAGCACGACAAATTTGCCGATCAGATCTTTATAGCGCGGATCTTCCGGATTGACGGCTACGCCGGTATCGCCCAGCACCGTTTCCGGACGCGTGGTGGCGACCACCAGGTAATCTTTACCGTCAGCGGTTTTCGCGCCGTCGGCCAGCGGATAGCGGATATGCCACATCGAGCCTTTCGACTCGCGGTTCTCCACTTCCAGATCGGAAATCGCGGTGCGCAGTTTCGGGTCCCAGTTCACCAGGCGCTTGCCGCGGTAAATCAGGTTCTCTTTATAGAGGCGCACGAAAACTTCTTTTACCGCGTTGGAAAGGCCGTCGTCCATGGTGAAGCGCTCGCGCTCCCAGTCCACAGAGTTGCCCAGACGGCGCATCTGGCGGGTAATGGTGCCGCCGGATTCCGCCTTCCACTGCCAGATTTTCTCGATAAAGGCGTCGCGACCGTAGTCTTTGCGCGTTTTGCCTTCTTCAGCGGCGATCTTGCGCTCCACCACCATCTGCGTGGCGATGCCCGCATGGTCCGTACCTGCCTGCCACAGCGTGTTTTTACCCTGCATACGCTGGTAGCGGATCATGGTGTCCATAATGGTTTGCTGGAACGCATGGCCCATATGCAAGCTACCGGTGACGTTCGGCGGCGGGATCATGATGCAGAAGCTTTCCTGGCTGGTGTCGCCGTTCGGCTTAAAGTAGCCCTGCTGCTCCCAGTGCTCGTAAAGCGGTTGTTCGATATCTTGCGGGTTATATGTCTTTTCCATTTCTGCTATGTCGTTGGGGGCACGGGCGGCGTGGCCGTATTCAAGTGGAATCCGACGCTGCGATAGGCTTTGTAGCGATCGCGCGCCAGCTGTTTCAATTCTTCTTCGTAAGGCACGAAGTCTATCACTTCCTGGAAAGCGGTGGCAAAATCTGCGAACTGTGGCAGCAGGCTGATCAGCAGATCTCTTGGCGCGTTGCCGCGTCGCTGCGGCCAGGCCAGCTCGACCGGCGCGCCATATTTTGGCCCTTCGCCCGCCAGGTTGTGCGGCACGAAGGCGCTGGCGGGACGTTGCCACAGCGCTTCATCCAGGCGGATCGCCTGCGCTTCATCCACGCAGGCGACCAGCACTCGCTTTCCCTCGCGCCAGCGCGTTTCCGCCAGCTGGCAGACCAGCGCTTCCTGCGCGCTCAGTCCGTCAATCGGCGTATCGCTTTCCAGCAAATAGAAGGTGGCGTTTTTCATCGGTTAGTCGTCGCCGTTCAGACCGGCGCGGTTCAGCAGGAACTGCGACAGCAGGGCGACCGGACGACCGGTGGCGCCTTTAGCCTTGCCGGAGCGCCATGCGGTGCCGGCGATATCCAGATGCGCCCAGTTGTATTTGCGCGTAAAGCGGGCCAGGAAGCAGGCCGCGGTGATGGCGCCGCCCGGACGACCGCCGATATTGGCCATATCCGCAAAGTTGGAATCGAGCTGCTCCTGATATTCGTCGGCCATCGGCAGACGCCAGGCGCGGTCGCCCGCCTGTTCGGAAGCGCCGATCAGCTCGTGCGCCAGCGGATTGTGATTCGACAGCAGGCCGCTGACGTGATGGCCCAGCGCGATAACGCAGGCGCCGGTGAGCGTCGCCACGTCGATCACCACTTCCGGATCGAAACGCTCGACATAGGTCAGCGCGTCGCACAGCACCAGGCGACCTTCCGCGTCGGTATTCAGCACTTCCACGGTCTGGCCGGACATAGTGGTCAGCACGTCGCCGGGACGATAGGCGCGACCGCCAGGCATATTCTCGCAGCCCGCCAGCACGCCGACCACGTTCAGCGGCAGGTTCAGCTCGGCGACCATGCGCATTACGCCATAGACGGAAGCCGCGCCGCACATATCGTATTTCATCTCGTCCATCGCTTCGCCAGGCTTGATGGAGATGCCGCCGGAATCAAAGGTCACGCCTTTGCCGACCAGCACGATTGGGCGGCTCTCCGCGTCCGGGTTGCCTTTGTACTCAATCACCGACATCAGCGACTCGTTCTGCGAGCCCTGGCCGACGGCGAGATAGGCGTTCATACCCAGCTCTTTCATCTGCTGTTCGCCGATGACGCGAGTAGTAATGTTCTTGCTGTAAGCGTCCGCCAGCTGGCGCGCCTGCGAAGCCAGATAGGCGGCGTTGCAGATATTTGGCGGCATATTGCCGAGATCTTTCGCGGCCTTGACGCCAGCGGCAACGGCCAGGCCGTGCTGAATGGCGCGCTCGCCGCTGGTCAGCTCGCGACGGGTCGGGACGTTAAATACCATTTTGCGCAGCGGACGGCGCGGTTCGACCTTGTTGCTTTTAAGCTGGTCGAAGCTGTACAGCGTCTCTTTAGAGGTTTCTACCGCCTGACGTACTTTCCAGTAGGTATTGCGGCCTTTGACGTGCAGTTCGGTAAGGAAGCAGACCGCTTCCATTGAGCCGGTGTCGTTCAGGGTATTGATCGTTTTCTGGATCACCTGCTTGTACTGGCGCTCATCCAGCTCGCGTTCTTTACCGCAGCCGATCAGTAAAATGCGCTCGGAGAGAATATTCGGCACATGATGAAGCAGCAGCGTCTGTCCGACTTTACCTTCCAGCTCGCCGCGGCGCAGCAGGGCGCTGATATAGCCATCGCTGATTTTATCCAGCTGTTCAGCAATGGGTGAGAGCCTGCGCGGCTCAAACACGCCCACCACAATGCAGGCGCTGCGCTGCTTTTCCGGGCTACCGCTTTTTACACTGAACTCCATGCACTCTCCTGAATCTTAAAGACAACGGCGCTGGCTGCGGCTAGAATGTAGCGCTTGTTAACCGCATCATGCCGGGGCAACGCGCCGTGTAGTGTTACGGACGTCGGATTTGTTCGGGTGATGCCCCTTAGGAATAATCGGGTAAACGTTTTTTTTTGCATCACCGGAACGCGATTATTGTCATACTAGTTTAGCTACGACGAGGCCATTGATGAGAAAAAATGGCGTATAAGCGATGAAACTATCGATTTTCCTGCAAAAAGACAAGTTTTCACAGGCGTATTCAGCGTGATTATCATTAGATATCTGGTAAGAGAAACGCTCAAAAGCCAGCTGGCTATCCTCTTTATTCTGCTGCTGATCTTCTTTTGTCAGAAGTTAGTCAGGAT
>Ga0157363_1000127_pt1 | contig 57455 bp, 57 predicted proteins | sample AttsexASBM1_FD_111477 | JGI IMG/M metagenome (GOLD analysis project Ga0157363, IMG submission 111477) | Fungus gardens microbial communities from leaf cutter ant in Ribeirão Preto, State of São Paulo, Brazil - Atta sexdens ASBM1 | ecosystem: Host-associated > Fungi > Mycelium > Unclassified ... | reverse complement strand
CCGTGCGGCTTAGCCATTGTTTATCAATTAGCAGACAAAGAAGCGCGGCTCCCGCTGCGCCACACCACTTATCCCACCCAGCGTGACTGACGGATGACGCTACAAAAGTTCATTGGTGAGAAGCCAGGCTGCTTGTCGGCAATGACATCGGCTTTGACATTACCGAAGGTGGTCTCAGGTTTGTTTTTAATGCCATCGTAGAACGCCTGAATAATCTCTTCCTTAAACTGAGCGGGGCGAGGATGCTGTTGTACTACTGCTTCACGCTCCGTATCGCTGAAATTATCATAGTTGATACCCAAGACATCCATTTCCACGCCAGCGGTGACTAACGCAATTTCCGGGGCCATAAATTGCGGAATGCCCGGAGTGGTATGCAGCGCAATCGCGGTCCAGACTTTATCGATATCGGCCTGCTCTACACCATACTGTTGCAAGAAATCGCGCGCCGCATTGGCGCCATCCACCTCAAAGCGTTTGTCGCAGCTGCAGTGTTCGTGCGTCAGGCCAACATCATGGAACATACAGCCGACATAAAGCAGCTCAGCATCCACCTTAAGATCTAAGCGGCGTCCTGCGAGTGCGCCCCAGTAATAGACGCGGCTGGAGTGGTGAAACAGCAAATCGGATTCGGTATCACGGACGAATGTCGTCGCGTCACGGATCATTGCAGTATCGGGAATAGTGATGCCGTTAATGTAAAATTTCATGGGAGTTTCTCCGCTCGGTTAAGTTGCAACCAGCTTAATGCCGAGGCAGAATGTCTTAAATGATCTTTTGGCGACCTTTTAAGACATTAAGGCTTTTACAGACGGGAATAGCGCATGAATCACCATCTTGCGATTTTAGCGGTGCCGGGGGCGCAATTGCTCGATGTCTCTGGACCGTTGGATGTGTTTGCCGAAGCTAACCGACTGCTCAATCGTGCCGTTTACCAGCTGCAAGTCATGTCACTGGAAGGGGAACACATTCGTTGTTCCTCGGGCGTGCGCCTGATGGCGGATATCACACTGCACGATATCCAGCAAACTGACACGTTTCTGATCGCGGGGGCACCTGAGGCGCGGGATATGCAGTTAACTGCGCAGCAAACCGCTCGTCTGATTGAGCTATGCCATCACAGCCAGCGCTTTGGCTCGATTTGTACCGGTGCGCTGCTGCTGGCACAAACCGGGTTGCTGAGTGGTAAAAAAGTGACGACCCATTGGGCCTGCGCTGACGCACTGATGGAACAGGTACCGGATGCGCAGGTGGAGGCCGATGCGCTTTATATCGCAGATGGACGATTGCGTACCGCCGCTGGCGTCACGTCGGGGCTCGATCTTGCCCTGAGGTTGGTGGAAGAAGATTTGGGGCGCGAATTGGCTCAGGATATCGCTGCCAATTTGGTGATGTTCTTTCAACGGCCAGTGAATCAAGGGCATTTTGTTCGCAAACAACCACTTTCGCTGGGTGGGCGCAGTGCGTTTCAGGAGATGCAGCGATGGGCTTTGGCCAATCTGGCACAGGTGAGTTCACTCGATGATCTTGCCGCACATATGCAAATTAGCACACGGCATTTAGCGAGGCTTTTCCGTCAGCATATGGATGTACAGGCGGGCAATTGGCTGGAGAATGCGCGAATTGATCAAGCGCGTAAGTTGCTGGAAGCAGGATCAATGCCGCTGAAAGCCATTCCGGCCGCCTGTGGTTACCGCAGTAACGATGTTCTACGACGGGCTTTTGTTAAGGTGACGGGCATGACGCCATCGATGTATCGCAAGATGTTTATGCGCTAGCGGCGCGGCTCTTAGCGCATGCATGAGACGTCAATACTGGCAATATATTGCGTCGCTACGTTTCATGAGTAGAAGAGGCGTTGAGCACCTTAGCGGCGTGATTTATCACGCGTATTCAAAGCCAGGGTGGCACTGGAAGATGCGCAATAAATGTGGCCGCTACGGTTGGTGTGTATTATTTATTCCGGCCAGTTATCCAGAATGCGCTGACGTACTTCTTCCGGATAGCCTTGCGCGAACGAAGCATGCAAATGGCGCTTAGTCTGTAAGGTGTCAAACACGACCTTGGCGCCTTTCCCGGCAACGTATTCTGCCTCGTCGTAGCATTGTGGCAGGCGAATGACACGTTGATCCTCAAACACCGCACGACGGCCTACCGGGTGCACGCGCGTTGACAATGCCCAAACCACTTCGCGCAGGTTGGTGGGATCAAAGTCATCATCCACGACATATACTTTCGGGATAAATACCATCGCATCGGTTTTGAACAGCACTTCACCAATGCGTTGGGCCAACTCTTCACTTCTGACACCCGGCAGCAGTTCGCGCCAGTTTTCTGGCATCACCACCAGCAGCCAGTGTACGGTGGAATCTTCCGGAATCCAGGTGGTTTTGATCGGCAATTCCGCTTCACGCAGATAAGTCAGTGCATCCGCCGCTAAGCCCATTGCCCACAAGGTGTGCGATTCATCGGTGGGGCGACCGGTGATCGACATCGGCCAGATCGGATCGTCGCGATGGGTAATGGTTTCCACGTGGAAAGTGGGCTGAGCCGAAGAGCCTTCGCCCAGATAGCCGCCGTACTCGCCGTATGGACCTTCCTGACAATCGCGCTCAATCGAGACATGGCCTTCAATCACAATTTCAGCCGTTGCGGGCACATCAAGATCGAGACTAACGGCTTTCACTACCGGCACTGGCTCTCCCGCCAAAGTGCCGATGTAATCGGCTTCATCCGCGTGGGCTGGGATCGGAATCCCTGACACACATGAGATCGCCGGTGCAGGACCTTGCACGAGTGCATAAGGCATCGGCTCACCGCGTGATACCCACTGCGTCCAGATCTGACCAATATGCTGACTTGGTACAATCAGACCAACCATGCGCTTGCCATCCACTTTCATCACGCGGGCAATAGACCAGTTGACCCATTTTCCATCCGGGGTTTTCACAATCAGCGTGCCCCAGGTGTTGGCGTAACGACCACCGTCTTTGTCATGAGCGAACGGGATAGGGAAGCGGTCAAGATTCGCCGCATCGCCACGTAAAATATTCTGCTGGCACTCTGCCTGAGCAGACTCAACGCGGACAGGCGGAATACCGGGTTTAAAGCGGGCAGCGGACAGAGCTTCGATAATCTCCGGGCCGCTGGACTCAGGGGCTAAGCCCAGTGACATCGCGACGCGTGCGTAGGGCATATCGCTGCGCGACGATAATGCCGCAGGCGCACCAAACAGACGAAAACCCGGTGCGACCCCGGCAACATTGTGAAACAGCGGCGCAGGTGACTGGATTTCATAGCTGCGGCGCGTGATGGCGCTAGGTTCGAAATCACCATCCACTTCACGGTGCACGTGCATGATGTCGCCCATTTCATCGAGGGCAGTGATAAAGCTGCGTAAATCGCCGTAATATTTCATCAGGCTCTCCTTAAGCCAGGGTAGATCGTGGACCCGTCCAGCGATGGGTAATGTCGTTATCCAGGCCGAACTGATCAAGAATGCGAGAAACGGTGTGGTTAATGATGTCGTCAACGGACTGCGGGTTGTTGTAGAAGGCAGGCATTGGCGGCAGCATCAACGCGCCCGCGCGAGTGAGCGCCAGCATGTTTTCCAGATGAATGGCGTTGAGCGGGGCTTCGCGAGGCACCAGCACCAGCTTGCGTTGCTCCTTGAGCGTCACGTCAGCAGCGCGTGTGATGAGGCCGTCGCCGTAACCGCTGCGAATCCCGGCCAGGGTTTTCATGCTGCACGGCACCACGATCATGCCATCCAAGCGAAATGATCCGCTGGAGATGGCCGCAGCCTGATCGTGTTCGCTGTAAGTCCTGGTCGCGAGGGCAGCGACCTCCTGTACACTGTAAGATGTTTCCATTTGGATGGTGGCGCGCGCCCATTTGGAGATGACTAAATGGGTTTCGACGTCAAGTTCACGCAACGCAGACAGCACGCGGACGCCGATTGCTGCCCCCGTTGCGCCAGTCATCCCGATAACTAGCTTCATATGTATCCCGAATTATTATATAGTTTAAGTTCAAACTGTTTGTGTTCGAACTATAAGTTTGACGATTTAAGGAGTCAAGTGCACCGATGTCACAAAATCCTGACTTAATTCTTGCCGCCCCCTTGTGGCCGCACGGCGATTGTTCGTTAATGCACCTTGTAAGGCGTGCCGGACAACACTCGACTTTTTGCTGGTCTCAATGTGTGGATACCGGCCTGTCAGCCGTGCAATACGCGATTCTGGTGGTATTGGCTGAGGAGTCAGCCTGCGATCAGCAAACGCTGGGTCAGCGTGCCGGGTTTGATAAAGCTACCGGCACCTATGTTATTGATCGCATGAATAAAAGCGGTTTGCTGAATGTAGTGACAGATGTGAACAACCGTCGTCGTAAACTGGTGTCGATGACCGCAGAAGGGGAAGTGATGCTGAATCGCATGATTGAGCAGGCAAAAAGCGCGGAAAAGATGATCACCACCGGCCTCGACAGCCAGGATATCGCCGATCTGAAGCGCTTATTAAGCAAACTGGGTGGATTGCAGGAACCTGAATAACATGCCGCAAACAGCTTTCGCCGAGCAACCTGGCGAACCGAAACCGGATCTCACCATCGGCTTTTTGCTGATGAAAAGTTTTACCCTGGCCTCCGTCGCGGGGCTGGTAGAGTCACTGCGTTTTGCGGCAGACGAATCGTTTACCAGTCGCCAGATCTTTTGTCGCTGGGAATGGATGACTTGTGATAACCAGCCGATCACAGCCAGCTGCGGACTACCGGTTTCGCCTACGGCTGACCTCGATTTCAGCAAGAACTGGGATTACTTTGTGGTGGCGGGAGGCTTACTCGAAGAAACACGCCAGTCGCCACCGTGGCTGTTACAGGCACTTCGCGACTTGCATGCGCGTAATATTCCCATCATCACGCTGTGTAGCGGCGCCTTTGTCGCTGGCAACGCAGGCCTGCTGGATGGACGGCATTGCGCCATTCATTTCACCACGCGTGATGAATTTCGCCTGCGATTTCCGAAAGCGATCCCGGTCATCGACAAGACCTATATCAAGGATGGCGGCATCATTTCCTGCCCCGGCGGCACGGCGATCGATCTCGCTGCCGATCTGATCCGCCAGCATTGTGGGCTGGTGCGTTCACAGAAGGTCTTAAAGTATTTGCTGGTGGAAGAGCCCGCTGCACCGGTCAAAAAGACACAGCAAAAGAACACGCTTAACGAGCCGGATGTGTATGAAAACGAGCTGGTGAATAAGGTCATCGAATTTATGAAACATCACCTCGATTCGCCGGTTCCGCTGGCCGATGTAGCCGAATTCGCAGGCGTCACTTTCCGCCAGCTCAATTTGATTTTCACCAAATGCACCGGTTACTCGGCGGCTGTCTACTGGCGACGTATGCGGCTGGAGCTGGCGCGCAAGTTGATGGCGGACTCCAGCAACAGCATCAATGCGATTGCCACTGCGACAGGATTTGCCGATGCTTCACATTTGATTGCCTGGTTCCGTAAGCAGTATGGCGAAACGCCCAGCTCGTTTCGTAAACGGCGGCGAGTGGTGGAGAGATTGGTTAAGAAGTAGGGGCCGAAATGGCCCCTTTTTACTTAGTGCGAATGCTTAGAGAGTTTGCCAGAAACGGATGGCGCGGGGCTTTCTTCCTCCAGCGAGGCCGCATCATCCAGATTGCGCGACGCGGTTTCCGGTGCCAGGAACCACGACACGATCAGGCCGATAAACGTAATGCCTGCAGCAATGTACATTGTGGAACCAATGCCGATGGTTTGCAGTGAAATCGGCACCAGATATGTCCCCACCGCCGCGCCAATACGCGACATTGAGGTGCCAATGCCGACGGCTCCGGCGCGAATTTCAGTCGGGAAGATCTCATTTGGATAGACCAGCTGCAGCACCTGCGCGCCGCCGATAAACAGGGCGTAAGCACCAAACATCAGCAGGATGATCATTGAAGGACCATCACGCAAGGCACCGAGTAACAGCAGTGCCAGACCTGACCACAAGAAACTGTGCAACAGCAACTTACGGCGTCCCAGTGAGTTCACCAAACGCGTGCCGATCATGCAGCCCACCACGAACAACAGAGTAATCGCGATGGAACCGTATGATGCCCAATCACCACTGAGATGTAGCGCCTGCAAAACTTTGGGTGCAAAGGCGTATACGGCGAACACCGGAATAACCGAGCAGGTCCAGAAAATGGTCACAAACGCCATGCGTTTGCCATAGCCAGAATGCAGCAAGCTACCGAATGACAGGTGATTGTTTTCAGGTTGTGCGGGCAGGTTTTTTAGACTAAAGCGGTCGCCATAGACGCGGCGGATAACAGCTTCTGCTTCCTGATGTCGTCCTTTGCTAATCAGCCAGCGCGGTGATTCAGGTGTGCCCATTCTGACAATGAAGAGCAGCGCGCCGATGACTGCCGTGCTCGCCAACGTATAACGCCATGCTTCTACACCGCCAAAATTCAGCAAAGCTTCACCCACCAGATACGCGGTGGCCGCCCCGGCAAACCACAGAATGGTGAGCGTGGCGAGGCAGGGACCGCGCGACTTCTTCGGCATAAACTCAACCAGAAAAGCGGTAGCAACCGGGTATTCAATGCCCACTGCGACGCCCGTCATAAAGCGTAAGGCAAAGAGCGTTTCTCCGCTTTGTACCCAGAACTGCGCCAGCGAACAGACAATAAAGAGGGTGGGGCCGACGAAGTAGATCATGCGGCGACCCAGGCGATCGGTCAGTACGCCACCCATGAAGCCACCAAAGAAAATCCCGATCATGGCAGAAGCCGCAATCAGACCTTCCCATAATGGGCTGAGACCCAAGGCCGGCGACACTTTCGTCATGGCTATACCAATAATACTGAGCACATAGCCATCGACGAAAGAGCCGCCGCCTGAGCGCACCGTTAATAAGCGGTGGAAACGGCTGATAGGAACATCTTCAACAGACATGTTATTTGACATGTTTTACTCCTGTTTCTTTTCGGCGTGAGGGAAATTCACTACGCCAATGCGACTGAATTAAGCACAATCTGCGATGGGTGCTTAACATCATCAGGACGCCAGATAAATTTAAACCTGTAGCGGTGATTAAAATGTTATTCAGAACAGAAATTAAAAAAGAAGTGCATCGATAACGCTAACGGGATTGTTTCATATATCATTTCCTCCGGTGCAGGATAGTCGGATAAATACAACTGAGAGCTTTATCATTTTGATGTGGCTTTTTTGCGGGAGGCGACCATGCCTCCCGAAGCATTATTCAGAAATCTTACTGCTGACACTTTTGGTGGCAACGGTACGTGTTGACCACCAGCAGACTAATGACCCAAGACTGACCATCGCCGTGCCTTGCCAAAACGACAGGGTAAGGTGCGAACTGAGAATAAAGGCCGCTAAAATCGACGAAATGATCGGGATAAAGTAAGACGCGGCGGCTAATACCGTTACATTGCCATGCAAAATGCCGACGTTCCACGCCGCGTAACCGAATCCCATCGCCATCGCCGCCAGCGCCAGTGAAATCCACGTATTAAAAGAGGGTGCAAATTCGGGTTGCGGCGAAATAAGGTATTTAACCCATAATGTTAATGCTGTTAAAACAAAGAACAGTGTAATGCCGTTATTACCGTTGGCAATTCTTTTGGTGACCACGCAATAAATGGCCCAAATGATGGCGCCGGTCAATGCCAGGCCATAGCTTAACGGGTTTTCCATGATATTGTTCGTCATCTCACTGAGCGAAAACCCTTGATCACCACCCAGTACTCGGCATATTCCTGCTACGGCTAAAATCACGCCCGGAATAATCAATGGGCTGACTTTTTGCCGGTTAACAATAACCGCCAGCACAATCGTCATACTCGGCCATAGATAATTCACCATGCCCACTTCAATTGCCTGCCGTCCGCTATGGGTAAATCCGAGTGAGAGCGAAAGGCAAAGTTCGTAGCAGACAAACAGCACGCTGCCGATAATCACATAACGGCGGGGGAATTTTTTCAGGTTGGGAAATCCGACGCTGAACAGCAGCAATATGGCACTGCAGCTGTAGATCAACGCCGCCCCAGCGATCGGACCGAAGCCTTCGCTGACACTTTTGATTAATCCAACAATCGCGCTCCATAAAAGGATGGCAATCAAACCTATGAGCGTCGCTTTCTTTTGGGGCATCACCCGCTACCTCTTCTACACAATGTTCACCTGAAATGCCGGTGCAAGCTTACCTGTTAAATTCAGGTTAAAACCAGCATAAAACTATGCCGCCTGACGCACAGTGTAAATACGTCAAAGGGGACGATAGTTGTGGAATGTGATCGTTATCTGAATTCATTTAGAAAATTATTACGTCACTAAAAATAATTTAAATTGTTGATTAATAGTGAATATAAGTTAATTCCTGGTAGGAATGTTCCATCTGATAGTATTTCCTTTGTATTTTTCACGTATACAAAAAACTTATCCCGATTGACCTCTCTCCATGCGATATGCAAATTGTTAACAAACGCAACCATACGGCGTTGCATTTGGTCCTGAATTCACCTGGAGATTTCGTGATGACATTTGAAGGTATCTACACCCCGGCAATTACCCCTTACGCAGCAGATGGCAGCATTGATTTCGCGGCGTTCGCCAACGTCCTCGAATCGCTGATCGAAGCGCGCGTGCACGGCATTATCATCGGTGGATCAACCGGTGAGTATTATGCACAAAGCGCAGAAGAGCGTCTGTCTCTGGTTGAACATGCACGTAAAGTGATTGGCAATCGTCTGCCACTGATTGTGGGTACCGGCGCGATTCGCACTGAAGACGCGGTGGCTTTCGCAACCCACGCTCGTGAGCATAAAGCCGATGCCATTTTGGTGACGTCACCGCCGTATGCGCTGCCAACCGAACTGGAAAACGCCCACCATGCGCTGACTGTCGACAAGGCCGCTCAGCTGCCGATCATGCTGTACAACTATCCGGGCCGTATGGGCATCTCCATGGGAGAAACTTACTTCCGCGAAGTGAGCCGTTCGAAAAATGTGGTGGCGATTAAAGAGAGTTCAGGCGACTTCAACAATCTGCATCTGCTGGCCTGTCAATTCCCGAACATCGCGCTTTCTTGTGGTTGGGATGATCAGGCGCTGGAGTTCTTCGCCTGGGGCGCGCGTAGCTGGGTGTGTGCGGGCTCTAACTTCATTCCACGTGAGCACGTCGCGTTGTACAACGCCTGCGTCGTGGAAAAAGATTTCGATAAAGGACGTAAGATCATGGCTGCGATGATGCCACTGATGAACTTCCTGGATGGCGGAAAATTTGTCCAGTCGATTAAATACGGTTCTGAACTGGCAGGCCTGAAAGCAGGCCCGGTGCGCGCACCACTGCAGGGACTGGAAGAAGATGAGAAAGCGCAGTTGCAGGCCGTGATCGACGGTGTAAAACGCAATGTGGCTGCCGTTGCAGTGCTTTAAGGAGTGCGCATGAAACAGGTACAAACGCTGAGTGATGTGGTGAACGTGGCGCGGGAACTGCGGTTCCCGGATCAGGCGTTCATTAGCGGACGTTTTACTGCGGCGGTTTCCGGCAAAACACTGGAAACCACCAATCCTGCGACGGGCGAGATTCTGACGCATATCGCAGCATGCGATAGCGCGGATGTGAACCTGGCAGTGCAGGGCGCACGCAGCGCCTTTGAAGCCGGCAGCTGGAGCCAGCTTCATCCCGGCGAGCGCAAAGCCGTACTACTCAAGCTAGCTGACTTACTGGAAAACGAAGTCACGCAACTGGCGGTAATGGAAAGCCTCGACAGCGGCAAACCGGTTAGCGAATGCCTGGCAGTCGACGTGCCAGAGACGATTCACGTGATTCGCTGGCATGCTGAAGCCATCGACAAGCTGTACGACCATACCGCGCCAACCGGCAACGGGGCGATGGCGATGATCGTTCGTGAGCCGATTGGTGTGGTGGGCTGCGTGCTGCCATGGAATTTCCCGCTGCTGATGCTGGCGTGGAAAATCGGCCCAGCGCTGGCTGCTGGCTGCTCGGTGATTGTGAAGCCGGCGGAGCAAACTTCGCTAACGGCATTGCGCGTGGCTGAACTGGCGCATGAAGCGGGTATTCCAGCCGGCGTGCTCAACATCGTCACCGGTACCGGGAAAGAGGTGGGGGAATCCATCGGCCTGCATCCTGATATTGATATGGTGAGCTTCACCGGTTCAACGGCGACCGGACGCCGTTTCCTGCACTATTCCGCGGAATCGAATCTGAAGAAGATTGTGCTGGAATGCGGCGGGAAAAACCCGGCGCTGGTGTTCGATGATGCCGAAGATCTGGCCAGCGTTGCCGCCAATGTGTTAAACGGCGCATTCTGGAATATGGGTGAAAACTGTTCTGCAACTTCCCGACTGCTGGTGCAGGAAGGGGTTAAGGATAAATTACTCGCTCAGATCGCGGAGCAGATCGGTGAATGGCGTATGGGCAATCCGCTGGATCCAGAGAATCGTCTGGGCACCATGATCACCACCGATCATTTCTGCAAAGTCAGTGACTATCTGAAGACCGCGCGCAAAGAAGGATTACGCATCATTCAGGGCGGATTCACCGATCGCGGAATCTACGTGCAGCCGACCATTGTGGATGGCGTGACGCCGAAAAGCGCACTGTTCCGCGAGGAGATCTTTGGGCCGGTGCTGTGTGTCACCACCTTTAAAACGGAAGCCGAAGCCATTGCACTGGCAAATGACACTGATTACGGTCTGGCGGCATCGGTTTACACTGGCAAACTAAGCCGTGCAATTCGCGTATCACGTGCAGTGCGTGCGGGAACGGTGACGGTAAACTGTTTCGGTGAAGGTGATGCAACCACGCCATTTGGTGGTTATAAACAGTCTGGTTTTGGTGGACGCGATAAATCGGTGTACGCGCTTGATCAGTACACCGAGCTGAAAACCATCTGGATTGATGTGCCTGCTGAGTAAGCTTAATGCCCGCCACGGATGGCGGGTATGCCCTATGCATAGGATAATTCTCTGCAGTTGACGACTCGTTTTTTCTTCTGTAACTCCTTGTAATCCCATCATTCCCGATTCTGTGATCCATCTCAGAATGCACAAAATATCCCATAATTATTTTTGCTGTATACACACTTTTTCTGTAGGTTAAGCAGGAATCGCATGCGGAATGTCATCACAGGAGGTCACTTTGAGATCGGGAAAAGCAGCGTTATACGAAGATTTAAAACGCCTAATTTTGACCATGGAACTTGACCCAGACGAGTTGCTGGATGAAGCCAGCCTGACGGGACAATACGGTTTATCTCGCACGCCTGTGCGTGAAGTTTTCCAGCGACTGGCAGGAGAGGGTTACTTAGAAATCGTCGAAAAACGCGGCGTGCGCGTCATCCCGATGAGCCATTCCACATTGCGCAATTTCTTCCTCGTCGCACCGATGATCTACGCCGCTACCGGTCGCCTGGCGGTACAGAATTTTAAACCTTCCCAGCTGAAATCGCTGAAAGAGACGCAAAAGCGCTTCCGTAAAGCGGTGCAGACGCGTGATGCCGAAGCGCTGGCACTGGAGAACAATCGTTTCCATGAGATCATGGGCGAGATGGCTGCCAATCCCTATTTACAGCCTAGCCTGGGGCGCTTACTTATAGACCATTGCCGCATCGGCCACACCTTCTTCCGCCCGCAAAATGAAGACATGGAACGGCGCCTGCAGTTAGCTGCCGAACATCATGATGCCTTTATCAGCGCGATTGAAGCGCGAGATGAGCAGAAGGTGGTGGATCTGGTGTTCGAACATTGGGAACTGTCACGCGAAAATATGGAAATCTTTATCGCGCCGCAGGGATTAAAAGCGGACGATCTGGTGCAGTCACCGGAAGGGGATAAGCTGTAGTTTCAGGGTTGTCGATTTTGATACGATAAGGCGGCCTTATGGCCGCCTTGAAATGCGCAGAGTATTTTTAAACAACAGGGCTTACTCGTTGCCCCATTCATTCAAAAAATTGGCAATCTCATCGATTCGCACCGCTTGAATACCCGCTTCACGGGCCATCTCTTGCTGCGACTCTTCGCTAATCTCTTCGTTATTGCTAAGACGAGTCAGTAACAGCTGGAAGTAGTGCGCCAGTGCATCGAGTTCTGCTTCGCTCACATCGTGTTCAGACTCCGACGCGTATTCTTCAGCAATGTCATAATATTTCAGTGGAATATTGTTATTCATTATCAGCTCCCCTTTAAACTTTGAGCATTTTCACTGCAGCATCAATGTCGATCTCATCTTCAGTAAAGATCAGCGTCGTCCCCTGGAAAGTGGTCACCGCCAGTTTTTTTACTGAGCGCATTTCATCAGGCTTTACGTCTGTCTTGGGTTTGATGTTGTTCATCAGAAGGCCCACCGACAGTACGGTGTTTTCTTTATCAATGCGGGTATCAACCGGCTCTTCTTCACTGTAAACCACGAAGGATTTAATCGATGTGAGCTTCAGACGCTCACCGGCGATAAAGATGTATTTGCTGTCCGGTATCACTTTCACCGAAAAGGCCGATAAACCTTTGTTATTGGTGGTCGGTTCGAACGTCACTGCCGCGTCTTTTTTAATCAGATCAGGATTGGCGACCTTAATCACATGGAAATAACGGTTGTCTCCGTTTTCATCTTTGATAAATCCAAAACCTTTTTCTTCAAACCAGGTTGTGATCGTTCCGTTCATCGCCATTACCGCCTACTTAATCGTTAATCTAATCAGTTTTTTGCAGCGCGCAGTGTAAAGCACATTGCCTGCGCAGACTACGCCTTTGCTGTAAGTCTGGACGATAAATTTCTGCTGTGCGAGCGTGAGCCTGTGAGAAGAGGGCAAAATTCGTCAGCTCGCTAAAAATTGGTTATCATCCGCACCCACTTCCCAGCCTGGCAGTCCGATGTCCACCATTATCGATACCTTTATAGCTCCGCCGTGTTCTGAAGAGATCTCGATTCTCTATCAGGACGAGCATCTGGTATTAATCGATAAACCCACGGGGCTGCTCAGCCTTTCAGGTAAAAATCCGCAAAATCTGGATTCCGTGCATCACCGGTTGGTGAAGTTGTTCCCCGGCTGCACCTTAGTGCATCGCCTCGATTTCGGGACATCCGGATTAATGGTGGTGGCGCGCAACAAAGCGATTAACGCCTTGTTGTGCCAGCAGTTTAGCCAACGTAGCGTGACTAAGATTTACACGGCGCTATTGTGCGGACATCTAAGCCACGATGAAGGAATTATTGACGCCGCGATAGCAAAAGACCCGGCGCTGTTTCCGTTGATGTCGATTTGTGCCGAGACGGGGAAGCCTGCGCGTTCGCGCTATCAGGTAATAAAACGCTTAACTCGTGAAGGGGATAATGGCGTGTTATTGCCGGTTACGCGGGTGCAGCTATTGCCGGAGACGGGGCGCACCCATCAATTGCGTATTCACTGCCAGCAATTGGGCCATCCAATTCTTGGCTGTGATCTGTATGGCGGGTTACTGCAGCCGGGCACGGAAAAGACACCACGGCTGATGCTGCACGCCAGTGAATTACATTTTGTCCATCCCGTGAGCGGGGAGATCATCACTGCGCGTCATGCCAGCCCGTTTTGACACGGGCGGCATGTATTACCACATCAAATCATCAGGCACTTTGAAGTCTGCATACGGATCGTCTTCATCCTGCTCTTCCTGACTCAATGCACTGTTCAATACAATGCTATCTGCGTCACGCTGCGCAATTTTATCAGCCACGCTGGCGGGAATAATCGCGTATTTGCTTTCGCCACTGCTATCCGCCGCCAGGCGCGCAATTGCCAGACGGCCGTTGATCAACTGTGTTTGCGTGGTTTTATCCACGGCGATTTTTTTGATTAAGTTGTTATCGGTGAAGTTGAAATCAATCGTCCCTTTGGCAACGGTGATCGCGTTCATTTCGATCAGTTGCTTAACCTGCGCTTTGTACTCTTTGGACAAAGTGGCTTGCTTCTGCTGCTCGCTTAGCTGCTTATCACGCTCAATTTGCGCTTTTTTATTCTCTTCCACCGCTTCGCGCGCTTCACGTGCCTGCACACGAGACTTCTTGGCAGTGCGCTGCACTTTGGCCATTTTCTTGGTGGAAACTAATCCAGCTTTGAGCATCTGCTCTTGTAAGGTGAGTTTTGTCATCTTCGTCTCTAAAATCCGTTAAAACCTGGCCGGATTATACCTGTAATACGAAGGCTGATCACGGCGAGGTTCGAGATCCTGATAAATCGTCGTATCAGCGCAGGAGTACTGCGATCAAGGCAATCAGAGCTGGAAGGGCCTGCACGTAAAGAATTTTCCGGCTGGCGGTCATCGCGCCGAAGATTCCGGCAATCAACACACAGATGAGGAAAAACAGAGTGACAGGCACACCGTTTTCCCCCAGCCATAACCCCCAGAGTAAACCCGCCGCCAGAAAGCCGTTATAAAGGCCTTGATTGGCCGCGAGCACACGGGTTTCGCGCGCAAAGTTTTCATTGAGCTTAAATGCTTTACGACCTGTATTCGTCTCCCACAGAAACATCTCCAACACCAAAATGTAGATGTGAATCACGGCGACGAGAGCAACAAGGATATTGGCTAACACGGAATTCCTTAATTGAGCGTTCTTAAAATGTATGGAAAGTTTAAGCCAGATTAGCGCCGGTTAATTTTTCCGGAAAAAAAGATTAGCGATAGCAGTTAATATCCCAATGAATGGCATCGTGATAGCCCCCGCTCGAAAATTATGCTGATCTATGTGTTTTTCTTTACGGATGTCATTAAAACGTGAAAGTGCTGCCTTTTCATCGGCCGCGCTGACTTCTTCAAACTGTTTTTCGAATCCCTGACGGGTTAACAGAGTAGCTCCTTTAATGTCTGACTTTCGCAGCGCCACGATCTGATTTCCTTTTTTATAAAAACAATATTCAGGCATTCGATATTCCTTATCAAAAGAGGTAACAGCAACTTATCAGCAGTCGCGAATGTGTACCAATCTTCTAAAGCGTTTTTTTCATGAAAATGCGACTTGCGCCTGCCGGTAGGCAGGCAATGCGGCCAAACTCCTCCCAGCCGTGTTTTTTATAAAACTCAGGAGCCTGAAAACTAATGGTATAGAGAAAAGCTGAAATGCAGCCTCGATTTCTGCCTTCTTCTTCAGCATGTGTAAGAAGTTTTTCTCCTAAACCTTTCGATCTCAGTTCTGAGGGTAAATAAACAAGGTCGATAAACAGTATCCCAAGATAGGTACGCCCGAGTATTCCTCCCAAGACCTCTTGCGTTTCATTGCAACGTATTACCACTGATAGCGGCAAATGGTCATTGTAACCTGTCATATCCGTATTAAATGCCGTCAGCCCAGCATCAATGGGTTGTAAATGTTCTGGCTCGATAACGGCGGATACTTTAACTGAAAAATTTTCCATATATCACCTGATAGGTCAGTTTAAATGCCTTTTAATTTGATGGTCTGGCCCGAACCAGAAAAAAGAAACGGTCAGGGCCTTGCGGTAAAGTTTTCTTCTAGAAGCAAAGATTGCCAGTTCAGTTATCTTACCGACTCTTTTAACCTTATGACCAGAACAACGCTTGCCAGGATGATACCCGATGCAACCAGAACCATCTCTTTCAAGCCCACAGCGGATAACAACATGCCACCGACCAGCGCACCCGTTCCAATAGCTGCATTGAAAATCGCAACATAGATTGCTGACGCAGGTTGCGTAGCATCAGCGGCACTGCGTAGCAGCCAGGTTTGTAGTCCTACGAAAACAATGGCGATACCTGCACCCCAAATGGCGAGTAAAGTGCCAGTCATTGTGACGGGTAGTGATGCGATAAAAGGCATGCCCAGCACGGACATTGAGAGCGAAGATAATATCAGTGAGCCGATGATGAGTTTTTTAAGATGTAGGTCAATCAGTTTACCCGCGACGATATTGCCGCCCAATCCCGACAGGCCTGAAACCAGTAACAGCAGGGAAACAGAGGTTGACGGCACACTCAGCTCTTTTGTTAGTAAAGGCTCAAGATAAGTAAAAGCGGCGAAGTGGGCTGTGATGATGCAAGCTGTAGCAGCATAGAGTGATAGTAAAATTGGATTTTTGACAATACGGTAATAAATACTGACGGATAGGGTGCCAGGTGCTTTCAAGCCAGGAAGCGTCCATAACAGGGCGCAAGCTGTCGCGAGAGAAAGCATTGAAATGGCCATAAATGCGGTTCTCCAACCAGATAAGTCGGCAATCAAACTCGATAATGGCACCCCCAGTACGCTGGCTGCAGAAACACCGCCAAAAACCACAGACGTTGCTAGCCCCAGCTTTTCAACAGGGACGAGTTGAGCGGCTACTGTTCCGATTAACGCCCAGAACGCCCCATGTGCGAGTGCACCGACCATGCGAGCACTCATAAAGGTGTTCATCGTAGTAGCATGAGTCGCCGCCATGCAGGAAATCGCCAGAATGAGCATCAGCCCCACCAGCAGGCCTTTCCGGGAAATTGTCGAGGGTATTGCCCCGGATAACAGGGCTGCCACAGCAGCAACCCAGCCATAAGCCATTACCACCCGGCCAGTACCTGCTTCGGTCTGATGAAGATCGGCTGCCAGTGAACTCAGCATGCCAACCGGCGCAAGCTCACTGGTGACGATGGAAAATGCGCTTACGCCTAATGCTATAACGGCTAACCATGTGCGCGATGACGTTGAATTTTGAGTCAGTGCAGTGTTGTTCGTGGAACTCAATTTTCGTGATTGCATATTTATCTCCTGTGTTGAGCTGCAGTATCATCTTCTCTAAATTGATAAAAAAGACACGAAAACGGAGAGCCGTTTTCCATAAATGGAAAATCATGAAAACTGAGTTCAACTGGGATGACACAAGAATTTTTCTGGCTATAGCACGCGCGGGCACGTTAAGCGGTGCGGCAAATGCAATGGACATGGGCATAGCAACGGTGTCGAGAAGACTGGACAGACTCGAACAGACTTTGGCTATGCCGCTGTTTAGCCGACACCAGAATGGGTATCGACTTACCGATGATGGTGAAGCCATGTTGGAAAGAGCAGAGGCTTTGGAACATGCCGTCATTGCATTTGGCGAAACGGCTAAACTTCAGGGGAGCGTTTCGGGGCTCGTTAGGTTGGCGACATCAGATAATCTGGCCACACATTTTATCCTGCCTTCGCTACCTGTATTGTTGGAAACTCATGCGGACCTTCGGATAGAGGTGCTAAGCGGCATTCAATCTCTCAACCTGCATCGCCGTGATGCCGATTTGGCCATCAGAATGGTTAAACCTGATGCAGGAAATTTAACTTTAAAGCGTATCGGTACAGTAGGATTTGGCGTGTACGGTTCTCAGCCTTATCTCGATGCAATAAGCGTTAAGGGCGTTGGCTTTTCGCTTAGTGATGCGCAGTATGTAGGTTGGTCTGAATCTCATCAGCAGCTACCCGCGGCAAAGTGGATCAGCCGAACACTTCGAGGAAGGCCTTGTAAAATTGAAGCCAATACGCTGGTTGCGCAGGTTGCTTCGGTTTCCGCTGGCCTGGGTTTGGGCGTTTTACCGCATTTTATGGCGCGCCAGAAGGGGCTTAAATGTATCGATTTGGACATCGACGTCGAACAAGGTTTATGGCTGGTGATGCATACCGATTTAGCGGGTTCCAGACGTGTCAGAGCAGTCGCTGATCATCTAATCGCACTGTTCGAGGTTAATCAGCATTCACTGCAGCAACCCTGAAACAGCACGGCGAAATCAGCACACGGCTGGCGAAGGTTTTGCGCTATATTGGCAGCACTAACACCCGAATATCTCTGCGAAACAGGTAACATTGGCAATGGCTCTGATCCCGAAAAACTATGCACGGCTGGAAAGCGGCTACCGTGAGAAAGCATTAAAAATCTATCCTTGGGTTTGTGGACGCTGCTCACGTGAATTTGTTTACTCCAACCTGCGTGAACTCACCGTGCATCATATCGATCACGATCATACAAACAACCCGGAAGATGGCAGTAATTGGGAGTTGTTGTGTCTCTTTTGTCACGACCATGAGCACTCTAAGTACACCGAAGCTGACATGTACGGCACCCGAGTGGTGGCCGGGGAAGATGCGCAGAACGATGTAGAAGCAGCAACCTATAATCCCTTTGCTGATTTAAAATCGATGTTAAATAAGAAGAAATAATCGGCACTGATCATTGATGCTGCCAGCATGCCGAATAGAGGCTGGCAGCCTTTACCGTTTGATTTACTGGCGTAACTTCTCTAAAAGTTGCTCAGCCCCTTTATCAATTCCTGTCTCTGCTGCACTAAGTGAACCAAAAGTCGCACCCACGTTCATCGCATTTGGATATTGTTCCGCAACGTACGCCAGTAAGAGTTCGTTTGATGCCGCATCTTTCACCTCCACGGCGAAATTCACGTAGCCACTCATCAAACCACGTCCTCCACGTACCGACTGAACGATATTGTATGGGCCGCCGGCTAAATCAAACTTTGTGAATGTACCAATCACTTGCGGCGTGGTATCGGCGCCGGTCAGCGTCAGTTTCAATTTGAGCGCAGGAGCCGCCCCGGCAGGGGGATTGGTGATGAATTTCTCCGCTAGCACGTCTTCAAACTTCTTACGCATATATTCAGCGAGTTGACGACGATCATCCACAGACAAGTCATTGAATTGCGCATCATTGCCGCTGTAAATGTCGACCGGTTCAATGCTGATACTGCGATATTTGCTCCAGTCTACGGGAGCGGCATAACGAAAGGGAATGCGATCGCTGTCGTCAGAGGTATTAGGCGACATGCGTGATGCTGACGCGATACCAGCATATTTCACCGGGCTGGTAGAGGAACAACCGACAGCGGTAAAAGCGGCCGCTAATACAAGGCTACGACACAACGGGCTGAACAAACGACTCATCTTGATACTCTCCGATAGAAGCCATAAATGAACTGTACGGTTTAGTTAATATCAGTTAGCATAAATCTGTCAAGAAGAGGTTTCAGGGTGTGACATCGTGATGCGGGGGCTGAGAGGTGAATGAAAGACGTTCGTTAGTGTCGGGTGAAAGGTTTACCGGAGACCTGGTGGAATGATGGCCGGATTTGCGGCAATTGTATTTTTGCTCATCCGCGCCATCCGCAATCTCGTGGAGTTAATTTATCTATGGCAATCAGGCATAAAACAAAGCCGTTTTTATGCGGTCAGGGTTTGGGGGGCGCGCCGCAAACCCTTAGTGATGCTGCTGATTATCGACACCATTGTGGTGGTGGCGCTTAGTTGCATTCTGTCAGCCAGAATTCAGATGTTGTGAGCAGCACCTCTGAGGAACAACGAAACGGCGTTTTGCACCATAGTCGTCACCTCACTTTTGGTATAATTCGGCAACGTTCGCTGAAGGAATAGTTCATCGACTTCAGCTTTTACTAACGCTGAAAATTGTTTGGCGCGTAATGCCGGGCTGCCGCCGATCAATTCCCCGCTGGCGATGTGATGCTCCATTACCGCCGTCAGGGCGTTCATACTCTCACGTACCCCGGACTCATGAAAAAGCGCGCCGATATCGGAATGGCCCGCTTCACCGACCACCATTCTGTACAACTGCAGAGCCTTCCAGTCTGATGTCAGCGCGCCCAGCATACCTTCACCAAAACGCTGTAACTTCTCACTTAACAACAGGGATTGAGTCTCCGGGTGGTTAAGTTCATCAGCCGCACGCATCAGAAAATTTGTACTAAAACATCTGACAACGGCTTCAAACAGGCTCTCTTTAGAAGCGAAGTAATTATAGAGTGTCGCCTTCGAGCAACCGGCCTGCTTTGCTACGCCATCCATTGAGGCTCGCTCATATCCCTGTTCAAGGAACACGGCTGAAGCGGCGTTGATAATGTCAGTTCTCTTTTGTTCGGTTAGCGTGCGCATCACTCTCTCCTTTGTCGGCGATAAATATTAACAAAACCGGCTGGTTCATTAAAGGAGAGAGGATGGTGGATTCGACGTCTGGAAAATGTCGAGTGAAACCTTAATTGCCACGAAGGGATGTGCGCTGCACGAGCAACACGCTGATTAAAACGATGACCAGTCCGACAAAAGCCGTACCGCTCATCACCTGAGATAGCACTATCCAACCTAGCAGCACGGCGGTGATCGGGCTGAGTAATCCGAGCAATGCCACCGCAACGGCGGGCAGGCGGCCAATTCCCCTGAACCACAACCCGTATGCCACAAATGCACCGGCCAGGGAGAGATAGGCATAAGCGGCCCACTGCGGCAGGGTCAGTGTGGGCAGTGGGGCGTCAATCAGCCACGCTGCGGGTACCAACATTATTCCACCCAGTATCAGCTGCCAGCCGGTGAGGGCCATCACCGGCAAATCCATTTTCCAGCGGCGAGTCAGCCATACGCCTGTGGCCATAAAAGTCGCGCCCAACAACGCTGCCACAATGCCGACGGGTTCGAACACCGTTTGCGGAGAGAGTAATAGCAAGGCCATACCGACAACCCCGGCCAGCGCTGCCCATAAAGTGATTCTTGCTGGCGCCCGATGTTCAACTCCCCATGCCAGTAACATCACCAGCAGCGGTTGTATCGCGCCTAATACGGCAGCAAGCCCGCCAGGCAGTCGATAGGCAGCGACAAACAACAGCGCCTGGAAAACACCTATATTCAGCGCACTAAGAATAATGAGCCGTCCAATATCGCGGCTGGCGGGCAGGCGGCGAGTGAACAGCAACAACAATACCCCTGCCGGAAGTACCCGAATCAGCGCCGCCGTAAAAGGACGGTCGGGTGGCAGAAATTGTGTTGTGACGATGTAGGTCGATCCCCAGATAGCCGGGGCCAGGGCAGTCAATATTACGTCACGCCAGTACGGAAGTGAGAAAGAGGATTGCATCATTTTGCCTTTATCTTCAATTCAAGATAAAATTAGTGTGTCCACCAATTACCTTGAAGTCAAGATAAATGAATGATCCATCTGAAACCCGATCTGATGCCGTCGATCTCATCCTTCAGCAGTGGCAGCGCGAGCGGCCAGATTTAGACTGCAGCCCGATGGGGCCGATTGGACGTCTCAAGCGTTGCACGGCGCTGATTGAACAGCGACTTGAAGAGGCCTTTGCCGAGTTTGAATTGAGCATGTGGGAGTTTGATATGCTGGCAACGCTGCGCCGTGCCGGAGCACCTTACAGTCTGAGTCCCACCGAGTTGTTTTCGACGCTAATGGTCACCTCGGGCACCATGACCCATCGCCTAAAACGTCTTGAATCCAGAGGGCTGATTACCCGACAGGTAAATGCAGAGGATGCACGAAGCATGCTGGTGCAATTAAGTCAGGACGGGCTGGCGTTAATCGACCGTGCGGTAGAAAAACACGTTGATAACGAAAGAAAGATTTTGTCTGGGCTCTCTCCTGAAGTGCTGATGGCACTGGATAGCCACCTGTCGGGCTTGCTGCAATCGCTTGAAGGATCCCATCAGCGCTAATTGCCCCATTCTCACACGTCAGCGTTGTGACGTCGTAATGAGTATTCCCCCTTTCAGGCCACCAAATTTATTTCAGGTCCGGTGCTGTGGCGTAAGTTGAGCACACCGGATCCCTCTAACACTTTCATGCCAATCCCCGCGCCTGAACCCCCGATTTTTTGCGATCCATAACACAATCGTATCGTGATCATATTGACAACATTTCATAATATTCAGTAAAACTTTATACATCAGGTATACATGATAAATACCCGTGAAATGCATTAAATACTTACGCTTTACACCGCTAAAAAACCCTACGTTGTACGGGCAATCCGCCAGTACAAACAATGAAAACGTGTATTGGAGTAACGGAATTGCAAAAGATCACCTCACTGCCTGCCGATGATTCGATGCCGGGTTGGTTTCATACCAGTGCCGCTCGTACGCCACGCCCGGCGCATATTGGTCAGAAAAAAACACGCTTCGCGATTGTGGGGGCGGGCTTAACGGGCCTGGCGGCTGCGCGACAATTAGCGCTGAATTTCCCCAATGATGAAGTGGTGCTGATTGAGGCGCAGGAAGTGGGATATGGATCGGCAGGACGTAACGCCGGTTTTGCCATCGACGTACCCCATGATATCGGCGCGAAGGATTATATTGGCGACGTCACCATTGCGAATAAAGTCCTCAAGCTGAATACATTAGGGCAAAACTATCTGCGTCAGATTGTGCAGGAACACGGCATCGAATGTCAGATGACCGAATCTGGTAAATATCAGGCATCAGTCGGTGAGCAGGGCACGGCGATTCTCGAAGCCTATCGTAGCGGATTGGCAAAGATCGGGCGCGAATCCGAAATGATCTCGGGTAAAGATCTGCCGGATCACATTGGCACTTCTTATTACAAGCAGGCGCTGTTTATTCCCGGCACCATCTTGTTGCAGCCTTCAGCATTGGTAAAAGGTCTGGCGGATAATCTGCCCGCGAACGTCACGCTGTACGAGTACACACCCATCACGTCGATTGACTACGGTGACAAAGTGACGTTGGTGCATGATAAAGGCAGTATCACCGCTGATACGTTGATCCTGGCTAATAACGGTTTTGCGTCGCACTTTGGTTTCCTGCAGCGCCGTTTGCTACCGACTTTCCTTTACGGCAGCCTGTCACGTCAGTTGACTGAAGAAGAACAAGCGCGTTTAGGAGGCAAAGCGGTGTGGGGGGTGATTCCGGCGCATCCGTTTGGCAGCACCATTCGTCGCACAGTGGATAATCGTATTCTGGTGCGCAACAGTTTTAGTTTCCATCCGGATGGACGACCACGCGAGAAATACCTCAAGCAGTATCTGGAAAACCATCGCAAATCGTTTGAACGCCGTTTCCCGATGCTGCCGCAGGTGGATTTTGAATACACCTGGAGCGGCGCGATTTGCCTGTCGGAAAACCACGAAGGCTTCTTTGGCAAACTTGCACCGAATGTTTATGGTGCGCTGTGCTGTAACGGATTGGGCATAACGCGCGGCACGGCAACCGGCAAATTGATTGCCGATATGATCGCGGGAGAGAAAAACGAGTTGATCGATTTCCTCACCCAATCACCGGGTCCCAACCTCACGCCAGCTGAGCCTTTCCTGTCGATTGGCGTGAACTCGGTGTTGAAGTGGGGCCAATACCGCGCAGGCATGGAAGTATAAGGTTTTCCTTTATCCCGCTTAAGTCGATCACCCTGTCGCCGTCAGCAATGGCGGTGCAGTGGCAGGGCGCACCGACGAGAGCAACTGCTGCGTATACGCATGCACCGGTCTCTGCCAAATCTGCTGATGGTCGCCTTGCTCCACAATCTCGCCTTGATACATCACCATCACTCGATCCGCGATATAACGCACCACCGCAAGATCGTGGGAGATAAACAACAGCGACAGGTTGCGCTGCTGTTTGAGACTCACCAGCAGATTTAAAATTTGCGCCTGAACCGACACATCCAGCGCTGACACCGGTTCGTCGCAAATCAGCAAATCCGGGTTGAGCATCAGCGCGCGGGCAATGCCAATACGCTGACGCTGCCCACCAGAAAACTCATGTGGATGGCGTTTCAGCACGTTTAATGGCAAGCCAACCTGCTCAAGCATTTCATACACGGCACGCAGTTGCTCAGCGTGCGAGCCTCTCGCATGAACTCGTAAAGGTGTTCGTAGAATCTCTTCCACCGTATGGCGTGGATTGAGTGAGGAGAACGGGTCCTGAAAGATCATCTGGATGCGCGGCCGCCATGCCGCACGCTGACGGTTGTTAAGATGATCTAACCGCTCACCGGCGAAATGAATCTGGCCGCTATCCGGTTTTAACAATCCTAACAGCAGGCGCGAGAGCGTTGATTTACCACAGCCAGATTCGCCCACCAGTCCCAGTGTCTCTCCGGGTTGGATATGCAATGACACATCCCGCACTGAAGCGTTGCCCGCTGGCATGGAAGGATAACGAAACTGCAAGTCATCAATCGCCAGCAGCGGTGCTGCCTGCGCATCAATCGCTGGTAGCACGTGGGCTTCAGGTGTCACAAGGCGCGGCGGGCCATCTGCTTGATGCACGATCTCTGTCAGGCGGCGCTGACGGTAATGAGGTGTTTCCCCTGCATGTAATGAAGCCGCCAACAGTCCACGGCTGTAGGGATGTTGCGGTTGATGGAACAGCGCGGCCTTGCTGCTCTCTTCGACTTTTACGCGGCGATACAATACCGCCACGCGATCGGCATATTGCTCGACTAACCCCAGATCGTGAGTGATAAACAGTACGCTCATGCCAAGTTCATGGCGCAGGCGATCCAGCAGCTCCAGAATCTGACGCTGCACGGTGGCATCCAACGCGGTAGTGGGTTCATCGGCAATCAACAACTTCGGTTCGCAGGCAATTGCCATGGCAATCATGATGCGCTGGCGCTGACCGCCAGAGAAATGGTGTGGATAATCATCAACGCGTTGCTGTGCGTGAGCAATATTCACCTGCTCCAGTAAGGTAATGGCACGCTGACGCGCCTCATGCCGGTTCAAGCCAAGATGTAACTGTACGCTTTCGGCTAACTGTTGTCCGACGGTTAGCACCGGATTCAGCGAGGTCATCGGATCCTGAAAAATCATGGCGATGGACTTGCCACGTAGCCGTCGTAATGTGGCTTCCGGCTGTGCCAGTAGATTTAACCCCTGGTAGTGAATCTCACCTTCCAGCGTGGCGGCTGGCGGCGTTAACCGCAAAGCCGCCAGGGCACTGATCGATTTGCCACTCCCCGATTCGCCAACCAGCGCCAGCATCTCGCCAGGCCGCACACTGAGATTGAGACCCTGTACCGCATAACGTCCATCAAAATGGACAGAGAAGTGACGAAACTCCAGTATCGCGCTCATTGAGATGCTCCTTTACGACGCGGATTGAGCCAGTCATTGAACGCATCGCCTAATAAATTCAACGCCAGTATGGTCGCGGCCAGTGCACTGCCAGGCAGCACTGCCAGATACCAGGCGTTCTGCAATGACTGGCGACCATCGCCAATCATGCCGCCCCAACTGATGCGATTGGGATCGCTGAAGCCGAGAAAACCTAATGAGGACTCTGTCAAAATGGCGCTGGCCATCATCACGGATAGCGTGACGATCAAGGTAGGCAGCAGATTGGGCAGCACTTCACGTAACAGAATCCGCAGTGGGCTGTAACCCAGCGTTTGTGCCGCGAGCACAAATTCCTGATGACGCAGCAGACGACACTCAGCCCGCACCAGCCGCGCAATCATCGGCCAGCTCGCTACACCAATCGCGCCAGCAATGTAATTCACCGTGGGATGTCCAATCGCGACCAGTACCACCACCAGTAAAAAAGCCGGGAAGGTCTGAAACAGCTCGCTGATACGCGTGACGATGCGGTCGGTTTTGCCACCGAAATAGCCTGCGCTGGCCCCGGCGATCAGGCCAATCACCATGCTAACCATCACCGCGATAGTGCCGATTTGCAGAGAAACCCGCGCGCCATGAAAAATTCCGGCGGCCACATTGCGCCCGAGAGAATCAGTGCCCAGCGGAAATTGCGCATCATCACCCGGCCAGAGAAAGGGCTGAGCCACCATCTCCAGCGGGTCACCGGGATACAACCAATCGGCCAGTAATGCCATCAGCAACACGATGGCCAGCAGCAGACTGCCCAAGACCACTTCCAGCGATCGAAACCAACGGCGCCAGACGGCTAATGGCGTGAAAGAGAGTGTGAGGGCCTTCATGCGCGTCCCTCCATACGCGGGTCAATCAGGCTTTGCAGCACATCGACCAGCACATTCACAATCACCACCATAAAAGCGGACAGCAGTAGAATGCCCAGCACCACATTGAAATCACGTGCCACGATGGCTTCCATCGCCAGACTGCCTAATCCTGGCCAGCTAAATACGGTTTCAATCACGGCGGCACCGCCCAACAGATTGCCAAAATACAAGCCTGCAACAGTGGTTACTGGCGTAAGCGCGCAGCGCAGCATATGGCGCAGTACGATGCGCCACGGTGCCAGACCTTTGGCGTGCGCAGTGCGGATAAAATCCTGATCGGCGACGTCCAGCAACGCGGTGCGGGTCAGGCGGGCGTAAATCGCGATGAAATAACTGCTGAGCGCCAGCACTGGCAACAGCGCGTGTTGCAGTTTATCCAGCAACGCGCCACCGGCCGAGAGATTGGCCCCAATCGTTTGGTTGCCGCCACTGGGTAGCCAGTTAAGTTGCACCGAAAACAGCAGTAACACCAGCAATCCAATCCAGAATCCGGGCAAGGAATATAACAGCAGGTTCACCAGCGTCAGCAGACGGTCAGGCCATTTGTTGGCCCAGACGGCCATGACGACACCGAAACCAATCCCGATCACCAACGCAACGGCTTGTGCCAGCAGCATCAGCAATAACGTATCGGGTAAACGGCCAAGTATCAGCCCGGTGACATCGGTGCCAAAGCGCGGAGAGTAACCGAGGCTGAAGTGAGCAAGGTGCCACAGATAGTTCCAGAACTGCGTCAGAACAGGTTGATCGAGACCGTATTCGGCCCGCAACCACGCCATGGTTTCGGCGGAGGCACTGCCAGACTGGCTGGCCATCACATCCACCACATCGCCGGGTACCAGTTGCAGTAAAACGAATACCACCAGCACGATCCCTAACGCAGCGGGAACCGCCTGAATCAGTGCATCACGCAGTGCATAGAGTACGCGCCGGGTGGTGCGTGACAGCGGCCGTACGGGTTGGCGATCGGCTGCGTGGCTGCGCGACATTAAAGGGTCCATTGTGCCCCCCGATCCCAATGCGGAGGGCGCAAAGCCGCCTGAAAGCTGTTTACCAGCGTCAGTGTGTCATAAACCGGTAAGCCAAAGCGCGCCTGCAATAGCGCACTGAAGGGCGCAAGGTTGGTGCATTCCAGTAGTAGTGCGCCGCTGTTGGGGAAGCGTTGTAAAGCGCTTGCCGCCGCACTAAGCACTTCATCGGCCAGCGTTGCCCAGTTGACGCTGCTGTCGCCTTCGCGGATGGAGCGCACAAACTCAGAATCTGCTGGCATACCGGCCACCTGTGCCTCTGCGGGAATGCCCACACGGGTCAGATAATCCGCCTTTAGCGTGCTCTCATCGAAAGTCAGAATTAGCGGAGGGCGGTTAGCCGGCAGGATCTGGCGCAGGCTGACATACTGCAACAAACTGCTGGTGACGATGGGCACCGGTGACCAGGCCGCCAGTTCCTGTTGATACCAGGAAAGATAGCCGCAGCTGGTGGTGAGCCCATCAACACCCTGATCAATCAAGGACTGAGCGGCACGTTTAAATGGCTCCAGCAGCGCGTGCTCACCCAAATGCCCCATGCGCTGAGGAATGGCCTCGTCCACCACCTGATAGCGCACCGGAAATCGCCAGGTTTGCGGATTGCCAATATCGCCCTGATAGCGACGAAAAGCAGTTTTGACCATCAGAATGCCAATGGTGGCGGGTTGGTGTATGGATTGCGTCATGATTGTGATCCCTGGAAATACCGAAAGGCATAATAAAGATTGACGTTAACAAAGGGGGCTGACGGGAAGAATCAATTAAAAGCGCAAAAGTTTTGCGCTTTTCTGATAACGAAAAGCGGCAGCGTTAATCTGCCGGTTTAATTATTGTTACGAGCGCTACATTATTTGGCTGTATTATCGATCCATACGCTGGACAAATTACCTTCCAGACCATCGGCAGTAGGCGAGTCATCTTGGACTTGTTTACTTCTGATGGTGATAAATTGCGGAGAGGCCAGATTAATATCCGGCAGTTCCTGTTGCACGATGTCCTGGAATTGCTGAAATTCCGCAACGCGCTTCGCCGCATCATTCTCGGTTTGAGCCGCTTCCAGCAATTGATCAACCTGAGGATTCTGGTAATGAGAGATGTTGGTAAATGGCACTCCCGGACGGTAGTTCTTTGACCAATACAGGCGCTGCACGCCTACGGTGGGATCGTACAGGTTGGCATACTGATCGATGGAGAAGGAAAAATCGCGTTGAGTAAATACGCGTGTGGCGTAGGTCGACAGATCCTGCGAACGCAATGTCACCGCGATGCCCACGCGAGCGAGTGCGGACCGGACAAATTCAGCGTTGCGGCGGAAGGTGTCGTCGAAGGTGCTGTAATCCAGCGTGACGCGCAGGCGCACGCCGTCATCGCCTTTCTTATAGCCCGCCTCATCCAGCAAGGCGTTTGCTGCTGCCAAATCGTATTGATAAGGGGAAGGCTTATTGCTATGGAATGCTTTCAGGTTAGGCCCAACAGGCGTTTCTGTGGGGGTGGCATAGCCAAAATAAACCACATTCAATAGCGCCTTGCGGTTAATGCTGTGCGCAATCGCCTGACGCACGCGCAGGTCTTTAAACAGCTTGTCATCCAGGTTGAAGTGGATCGAGGCCACGCTGTTGGAGTAGTTATAGCCTTTGGTTTCAAATTCTAATTTGGGGTTTTCCTGCAATCGCTTCAGCTCGCTGAGCGCGACCGGCGTACGATAGCCAATATCAGCCTGACCGGTTTGCAACGCCAGTGAACGTACGGTGGGATCGGTCGAAAACTTCACTACCAGCTGGTCGATATAAGGTTTTGGCGCATCCCAATAGTTAGGGTTGCGTTTATAGAGAATGTAGCTGCCACGCTCCCATTTTTCGAAAATATACGGCCCGGTACCAATCGGTGCATTGTTGTTAGGATTTTTCAGCAGATCACCGTTTTCATAGATGTGCTTAGGCAGAATCGGCGTTTCTCCGGCGGCAAACGCGGTGATCAAATAAGGTGCCGGATGGCTAAGCACCAGTATCGCAGTCAAATCGTCCGGGGTTTCGATGCTGGTAACGTTGGCAAAGGTGGATTTGGCGCGCGGATGGGTTTTCTTCAGTAGATCGAGAGAATAGGCCACATCGGCAGAGGTAAAGGGCTGACCATCATGCCATTTCACCCCTTTACGCAGATGGAAGGTATAGCGCTTGCCGTCTGGGCTGATTTCCCAGGAAGTAGCCAATTGTGGTAGCGGATGGAGATTATAGTCGTAGGTCAGTAAACCTTCATTGACCTTGGCGCTGGTGGCAATCACAGGTTGCGCAACTGTTGCCAGCGCGACCAGTGCTGACGGTTCACTGGGTAAAATTAGCGTCAGCGTCCCGCCTTTTTGTGGCGCTTCCGCTTGAGCTGAAATAATACTAAGCGTTCCCATTAGTGTAATAAATAAAATTCGACTTAAACGTCGCAATGCATTCATCTCGCGAACCCTTTTGTGAGAATAATAAATATGTTGCAGGCTCGGGGAAATTAGCAGGTAAGGGTGGGATTGACTATTAAGTAAAATGGGATTGGATTGCAGTCATTCAGATAATAACATCATGGCGTGATGATAAAGTCAGGTCGTTATTAATAACGACCTGATACCTCATCACATTACAGTGATTACCACTTCATCTCGCCAGTATTAACTTTCGCACTCAGCTCCAGTGAACTCTCATCCGGCAAATTCGGATAGGCTTTTTTCATCGCTTCAATCACTTCTGCTGACCCTTTGTGCTGCTGAAGTGCTTTTTCAAAGGTTTGCAGATAATTAAGGGTAAATGTCACCGCGCCATCGCCCGCCGGACGAGCGCCAATGTAGTGTCCTGGAATCACGACTTTCGGCTTAAGCTGCTGAATTTCTTTGAGCACGCTGCGCCACTGCTCACGGCTGGCTGGCGTTTGCGTATCTGCGGTCCAGACGTGGATGCCCGCTGCCACGGCGGTGCCACCCAGCACGGCCTTATTGGCTGGGATCCACAGATAAGCGGATTTATCCCCCGCATGGCGCAGTTCAATACGTTCACCATCCACGCTAAACGAAGTCTGATGGGTGGTCTGTGGTACATAAAGTTGGGTAGGCGCACCACCCGGCATTTTCGGGCCCCAATACGCTAACTTGGCGGCTTTAGTGGCTTCGATATGCTCAACCACTGTTGGTGCTGCGACAATTTTCACCTGAGGGAAAGCTTTGACGATGGGCTCCAGTCCAAAGTAGAAGTCAGGGTCACCTGAGGTAATCAGGATTTGTGTGAGTTTTTTACCGCTGGATTTGATCATCTCCACCAGTTTCTCGCCATCTTTCGGGCTGAACTGTGCATCGACCAGCAGCGCTTCATGTGGCCCGGTAATCAGCGTTGACGATACCGGAAACACCCCTTGTTCCTGTGGATTGTAAACTGCCAATTGCAATGGGGCAGCAAACGCCGGGCCGGCTGCCAGTGCGAGCACCAACGTCAGTGACTTCATCTTCATCTCATTTTCCTTTCAGTGCCAACATGGCTGGTAAGCACATCATTGTAAGGATTTTGCTGTCTGCTAGAATTCCCGCAAATAGAGATGATCAGTTTCATAAAACGATCAGATGGAGAGCAGATGGACAGAGTCACAGCCGCTTCAGTATTTAATCGCATTTGCGAATTAGGCAGCCTGAGCGCCGCAGCGCGGGCGCTGGATATCTCCCGGCCGATGGTCAGCCGTTATCTGGATGAAATGGAGAAATGGGCAGGCGCACGTTTACTACACCGTTCATCACGTCGCCTGACCATCACCCCGGCCGGGGAAAAAGTGCTGGAAAAAACCCGCATGCTGGCACGGCTGGCCGATGAGATAACCGGACAGGGTGAACCGGGAGAACCGCAGGGCACATTGCGCGTCGCCTGTGCGCACTCCACCGCGACCCATATTCTGGGGCCGATGATCCCGGCATTTCTGGCGCGCTATCCATTGTTGCGAATTGAATTAGAAATCAACAATCAGCCGGTGAGCTTAGTGGGAGAGCGCATCGATGTAGCAGTCAGGATCACGGACAATCCGGAACCGGGCGCGATTGCCCGCCGTCTTGGCGAATGTGCTTCTGTGGTGTGCGCATCACCCGATTATTTGCGCAAGCATGGCAATCCTGAAACGCCGCAGGATTTAAGCCAGCATAATTGCCTGCACTATAGCCGCTTTGCCGGGCAGAGTTGGCAGTTCAACGATGCCAATGGCGATGCCCTGAGCACAGCCGTGAGCGGAAATTTTAGTGCTGGCATCTCATCGGTATTGTGCGATGCCGCCATCGCCGGATGTGGGCTGGCCATGGTGCCAGAAATGGAGGCGCGCGCCGGGATAGCTAACGGTCAGTTGCAATGTGTACTGCCGGACTTTACGCCGAAAACCCTTGGCATTTATGGTTTGTATATGTCGCGCGAACGCCAACCCGCCGCGCTGCGACTGTTTCTTGATTCGGTGCAGCAACAGCTGGCTTCATAAAATATGGGGTTTGATCTCAAGCAGGGCGTTGTACAGGTTTTAACTCCAGATTAGGTGATAGTATCTCCCGGTAAACATCACCTAATGTTAATAAGGGAGTATTAACTGATGCGCCGGTATTTTATCCGCAGTTTTCTCATCATCGGTCTATTGGGGAGCAGTTGCCTGAGTCTCGCCGAACAGATAACCGGCGCTTCGCAACTCGCGGGATTGATACGTGAGCCGCTCGCATTAACCGTAACCTTACCGAACGAGCAACACGCGGTGCTGGATGCTTATGTCACACGACCAGACAAACCCGGTGTGTTTCCTGTTGCACTGATCACCCACGGCACCGATGGCAGCGAGCAAAGCGATCGCCAGCATCTCACGCCGAACCGTTTCTCAGCTGCCGCCATCACCTTTGCCCGACATGGTTATGCCGCTGTGGTGGTGATGCGACAGGGCTATGGTCAATCGACCGGCCACAACGATTATCAAGGCAACAGCTGCGCCCAGCCGCAACATGCTCTAGCAGGGAAAATGGCACGAGACGATATCCTTGCTGCACTGACGGCGATACGGGTACAGCCCTGGGCGGCAAAACATCAAGCGGTGCTGGTCGGCCAATCATCTGGTGGATTCAGCGTGCTCGCCGCCAGTGCCCTGAATCCACCGGGTGTACAGGCTATCATCAGCTTTTCAGGTGGACGCGGAGCCATGGGTGAGGGCCAGGTTTGTGATAAAACCTCACTGCTGGCGACGCTGAAATCTTATGGTCAAACCGCACGAATCCCAACACTCTGGCTTTACACTGCCAATGATCAGTCGTTTTCACCCCAGCTTGGCGAGGAGATGTTCAAGGCTTACCATCACGCAGAGGCTAAGGGTAAGCTGATCACTTTGCCGGCTTACGGTAACGATGGGCATGATTTACTGATTTCAGCACCGGAAGGATTCTGGTGGCGCAGCGTCTCGTCGTTTCTTAGCCAGCAACATTTGCCGAGCCATGGAGTCGTGTCCCTTGCTGAGGCCGAGCTTGCTGCACCGGCAGGATTAACGTCATCAGGTCTACAGGCTTTCAAACACTATCTGTCAGATCTCGGCTATGAGAAAGCGTTCGCGACCAACGGCGAAGGTGTGTGGGGCCGCGCGTACTGGGCTCGCACCCAGCAGGATGCGAACCATGAAGCTCTGGCAAATTGCGAGCAGTATCGTGAGAAGGAAGAGGCGGCGTGCACCATTTACGCCGCTGGAGATCAACGCTCAGCGGCGAAATGACGCGCTAGGCGATGGGCGTGACTTGCATAAAGTGCATGATCGCCACCAGTGTAACGATCGACAGCACCGTGGAGATGAGGATCGCGCCAGAAGTGATTTGCGCATCACGCCGATAATACTCAGCCAGCATAAAGGGCCCGGTGCCGGTGGGCAGTGCCGCCAGCAGAATCGCCATGTTGGTGAGATCCTGCGGCAGGTGAAACAGCCAGACGGCTAAAATCAAGGTCAGCAGCGGCTGCATCACCAGCTTGGCCACCACGACCAGGCCCACCGTGGTGAAACTCATTTTCGCCGCGGTGGGCAATTCGCTGGCTTTGGCTTTTTGTCGGCTGGCTAGAAACACCCCTAAACACACCAGCGCGCAAGGGCTGGCCGCACCGCCGAGCAATTTCAGGAAAGTTTCAACGCTATCTGGCATGGTCAAACCTGCGCTGGAGCATGCTGCCCCCAACAGCGGTGAGATAATCAGCGGGTTCTTTAAAATGGCGCGCAGTACTTTAATCGCCAGTCGATGAAATTCACGTTCACTCTGCAAACCAATCTCGATCATCGCGATGGCAATCGCGAACAGGATACACGCCACCACAATGGTCGCCGTGGTTGTGGGGATCAGGCTGCTTTTACCAAAAATCAGTAACAACAACGGGAAGCCCAGATAACCGGTGTTGGGATAGGCGGCGGCAACGCCATCGACGCTGGCATCGGCAGTGGATTTGCCTTTGAATTTTTGACAGGCAAACACGATAACAAATGAGGCGGCGCAGGAGAGGGCAAACGCCCAGAAGAATCCCGGTTGATAAATGGTGTGCCACGGCGTGTGTGCCATGATGTCAAACAGCAGGGCGGGCAGCGCCAGCCATACCACAAGTTTATTCAGTTCCGTCGCCGAGGTTGGCCCCAGCACGCCCAGCATGCGGCAAGCATATCCCGCCACAATTAAGCCGAAAACCGGCAAAAGAATCAGAAACGTAGCTATCATTGTGTCCTCCCAGTAAGCTCAAGGACTCTAGTGCCTTTAGTGATGCAGATCCAATAGCAAATTTGGCCGGGATTGATACGGAAAATGAATCATGCTTGATATGAAGCCGCTGCGGTACTTTATCGCGCTGGCAGAAGTGAAAAATTTCCACCGTGCCGCGGAGCGTCTGCATCTGTCACAGCCGTCCTTAAGTCGTCACATCGCTGCACTGGAAAAAGCGGTGGGTACACAGCTGGTGGAACGCAATACGCGCCAGCTAATGCTGACGCCCGCCGGTGAGAGCTTCTACCAGGATGCACGTAAGATCCTCGAATCACTCCAGCAGGCGCAACAACTGGCGCGTGACACCGCCGCGGGCAAATCGGGTTTATTGCGCGTGGGTTTCACTATGTACTCTGCACATAGCGTGATCCCGGAGTATGTGCGATTGATTCGCCATCACTTCCCCAACATTGCTCTGGAGTTGGAAGAAGCGGTCACTGAAGACCTGCCGGATAAAGTGCTGGCAGGTGAAGTCGATTTAGCGGTACTGGTGGAAGGAACTGCACGCGTGGGCATGCAGACATTGACCGTGTTAACCGAGCCTTTATGTGTGGCCATGTCGCGCACACATCCCAAAGCGAGAAGTCGGAAATTGCAGATCGAAGATCTGCGCGACGATCCTTTTGTGATGACCTCCGCCAGCGCCGGGAGCCGATTAACCGCGGTAATAATGGATTATTGCCGGGCTCATGGTTTTGAACCGATGGTCAGTCTGCAGGTTCGTCTGCAACACACCATGCTTAGCCTGGTCAATGACGCTAGCTATGTGGCATTGGTGCCTTCATCTGTTCAACAACTCAAAATGGATGGCATTGTCTTCAAACCGCTGGCGGATGCGCCGCAAGTTAATCTTGCCGTTGCCTGGAGCAGCGATAACCGCAATCCCTGCCTCAACAGTTTTATAAAACTGCTGATTCAACGACACGCAGCAGTGTGAAACCTACGCCAGCCGCATAATCATCTGCGGTGCGATAACTGCAATGAATTAAATCAATCAGTTAAGATGGGTTGCCCCCGCGAGTCAGTGGCGGTTTCAGCCTGAAATCGCCACAAATTCAGCATTGTGCTGTTCAAAAAATAAGCCAACATTTACTTTATCGTTAAGCCAATTTTAATCTTCACCACGTAGAGTGCCCTCACAGTCACAACCATCAGTAAACGAAGTCAGAATTGCCGAGGCGTAACAGCACACCTGTTAGTTGCCCGCGTCTATAGACCGTGCTGAGCTGTGTTATCCGCTGGAGAGTACCTTTGCTGCGACTATTATTTCTGTTGATGGGTGGACCGGCGCTAAGAGCGGGTTGGCCTTATCTGACCGGGCTGGGCCTGCTGTGTGCTGGTGCGAGTGCCGGGATCCTGATGGATCTGTTGCAACATGGAAGTTTATCGTTCCCCTTGCATGTGTTAGGGGTATTCCTTGCTGTCGAAGGGCTGGCGGAAGCGATGAGTGCAATCTATTCGCCTGCCGGCATTGCCTGGCCACCTTTGATGAAATCTGCAGGGCTGATGCTGTTTGGCCTGTTGGTATTCATTGCACCGCATGATAGCAGCCTCTGCTTCTCACTGGGTTTTGCCTTGATTTTTCTACTGGATGGCGGGTTCCGTGTCATTTCATGCAGCCTGATGCGCTGTCGGCGATGGACGCGGAAATTCAGCCTCGGATGCGCGGAAATCCTGTTCAGCCTCCTGATTGCCATCCATTGGCCGCTGGCTCCGCATGTGATCGTGCCGCTGTGTTTTGCACTTTTGCTGGCAGGATGGGGCATCAATCTCTTGTTTATGGGAGCGCAAATTCATGCGCTGCCAGAGAACACCAGTGTCACCGCACTGCCTATCTTTACCCGCAAAGGGCTGCGTGCGCCGCATGAATTGAATTATGAACATCCGCCGCTGCAGGCTGGGCATACAAGTGTGCCGCTCAATGTCTACATCTGGACGCCGTTGGGTTCGGGCGATGTCGCCGGACGTCGTCCATGGTTTGACCGTTGGGTCGCAGCGATTGACCATCGCGGTGAAGTATCAACCGGCCATACATCGTTAGAGATGGGTGATGAACTCTATATCAGCCTCTACCCGGTTGATGACGTTTCACGCAGCTTGCGCGGTTTCCTGAAAACGCTGCGCGCAAAAGAGGAGTTCGACGTTGAGGGTTGTTTGCTGCCATCACTGGAAAGTGAGATCAAAAGGTGGTGTCGTCCGGATAAACGTCTGGTTCTCACGCATTACAATCAGGCAGCCTTGCGCAATTACTGGCGCGCGAATGCAACCGATACCCGCTATAACCTCACATCACGTAACTGTTCGACCAGCGTAATGCAGGCGCTGGACGTTGCTACTGAAGGCTTGTTGGGTGAACACGGTTTGAAAGGGCTTTGGGTCATCCTCAACCCCGATTTTTGGTTGTTGAGTCTGGTACGCAGCCGCGCAGAAGGCATGACGTGGACGCCAGGACTGGTGATGGATTACTGCATTTTGCTGCGCCGTGTGCTGGAAACTCAACAGCGAACCAGCCGCTATCGCAAAATCATTCATCGTTTAAGAGTCGAACTGCTCGGCGCACGCATGGTCGTGCGCAGTTTGTTACGTTGACCGTTTTTGAACAGCATTCAGGCAAAACCATACTGTTGCAGAATGGCCCTGGCTTCCGTTGAACTGAGAAAGGCGGCAAGGGAATTAGCAGAGTGGGTGAAGGTCGCCCATCCATATTCCGCCTGAATGTTGAACGGTTCCGGGATGCTCAATACCTGCAAATGCGGATGATTTATTAGACGTGGAGCATAGCTGGCGTAGCCAATGAAGAGATCTGCGTGCTGTTGGTCGATTAACCATTGTGCTGCCAGTTCGCCCGTGGGGACAGCCAGGCTATCGATGCCACCCACCAGCTGACGCGCGCGCTGTTTCAACCTTTCACCGCAGCCTGGATAAACCTGTCCGATATTGTCAAACAGCTGCCAGGTGTAATCGCCGGAAGGGTCGCTTAACGGCGTCGATGTTGCCAGCCGCAGGTCGTCACGTTGTAAAAGTGAAAGCCAGGTGTCGTTTTCGGTGACAACGTCACGTCTTGCGGTCAAACATAAGCTGTTAGCGGCAAATTTTCCGGTGTGCATTGCCAGACCGCGCTGTAACAGCGTGGCCGGGTGCTTAAGATTGGCGGAGGCAAACAGATCGCAGCGTGCACCTTGTTCAATCCTCTGCCGAAGTAAGCCTGCAGGGCCAAAGTGGGTGTCGGTCGTCAGGCCAGACTGATGATGAAAGGCTGTCATCAGATCCGGCCAGACACCGCGCAGACTACCGGCTGCCAGAATGCGCAGCGTTGTCATGATAGGCGGTCCGATAAAAATGCTGATACCAGCGATCAGCCTGCTGTTGCATATCAATATCGCGGAATTTGTCCGGATAGAGTTTCTTCGCCATCCAGAGCTCACCTAAGCCGATAGCTTCTGGCATTGGATATCCCCAGGCTTTGGCATATTCCGGCATCAGCCAGACCCGATGATGCTTCACCGCGTCAATGGTGCGCCAGCGTGGATCTTGTTGGATCTCATCCACCACTTGAGGATAGCGATCCTGGACAAAAATCACCTGAGGATTCCATGCCACAACTTGCTCCATGCTGACTTGCTTGAAACCCTGAACGGTCGATGCCGCAACGTTGTAGGCGCCCGCGTGCAACATCATCAAACCGGTGTATTTGCCAGAACCATAAGTGGTGAGGTCCGGATTGGCCATGTAAGCACGAACACGCTGTTGCTCAGTTAAACCTTGCAGACGATCGCTCACCAGTTTACGTCCGGCAAACGCCGCGGCAATCAGCGCTTTGGTCTGTTGCTGCTTATTCACCACCTCACCAATCAAGGTAATCCCTTCTTTGATGCCGAGATCGTAAGCTTGATTCTCATTCTGCATGCTGGGGTTAATCTTGCCTTGTTCCCCTGCATCGTCATGGCGTAAGGAAATAGCCAATACCGGAATGCCCAGCGCCGAAATCTGGTCAATCATCTCTTTTGGCGCGTAGTTAGTGACAAAAACCACCTGCGGATGCAGCGCCACCAATTTTTCTAAATCCACATGGGTCAGATCGCCCAGCATGGCTTTCTGTGCCAGTTCAGGCACCAGCTGCGCGTAGCCATCACCCAACTGTTGCTTCCAGTTCGCGAGGATGCCGACGATCTTATCGGTCGCGTTGAGTTGCACCAGCAGGTTCAGCGTTTGGTGCTGTAGCACCACCACGCGATCAACCTGGTCCGGGATCGTCACCTGACGGCCAATCTGATCGGTCACTACCCGGCTGGCGAAGGTGTTCAAAGAGGTCAAGGAGAGTAAGCCCGCCAAAATCAGGCGGTTAAGCGTTATGTTCATGAGTTATCCCTGCAGCGTAATGCAATGGATTATATAGCGCTAATTGGCAGGCGCCTATGACTCTTTCAGTGATACGCAGTCGTCGGACGACATGGCACAGCGTCATCTGCTACTATATCGGCCCAATTGCAGCGCGATCCGCTGTCAATTTTCACCTGTCAAATCAAAACAAAAGCCATCGGGCGAATCAACCTGCATGGCGGTGGAGTAGTGGTTGTTATGTTGCACGATGTAGGAATTATTAATGTCTGGACGTTTCTGGCGGGTGCGCTGGTGATTATTCTGCTGCCCGGCCCAAACAGTTTATACGTGCTGCGTACTGGGATGAGCCGCGGTGCTAAAGCGGCGTCTAAGGCGATAGCAGGGGTGATGATGGGTGATCTGATTCTGATCTTCCTTGCCTGGGCCGGTGTTGCGACGCTGATTCGCACCAGTCCGCACATTTTTATGGTGGTGAAGTATCTGGGCGCGATGTTCCTGCTCTACTTAGGCGTAAAAATCATTCTGGGTGCATTGCGCAAGCGCGAAGGTAACCAGCCCGCTGAAGCCGTTAAAATAGAAAATTATTTCCTGCGCGCACTGCTGCTGGGCGTGACCAACCCGAAAGCCATTCTGTTCTACGTCTCCTTTTTCATCCAGTTTATTGATCCAGCAGTCACTCACACTGCGACTGCCTTTGCAGTGCTGGGCTCGATGATTCAACTGATCAGCCTGAGCTATTACCTGATTTTGCTGATGGCGGGCAACGTGATGGTTCGCTTTCTGAAAAACCGCACTCGTCTGGTAAAACTGGGGAATATGCTCACGGGCATGTTGTTCTTTGGTTTTGCTGTGCGCTTAATGAGTGCACAAAGTTAATTTTATCCCCAGCGCTAATATCCAGGAAACAGCAGGAAAACCTGCTGTTTCCCTTTTCGGGTAGCATTTAAATCATCCCCGGCTTTCTACTCCCACCAAAATTTGTTGTGACCCGCCCAGCTTTTTTCTTTTAATTTATTCGACGTTCTTAATGAGCAGGATATTGTTTGCCATAGTGCAGTGCACTATTGGCGTGCACCGTTAAGGCGCAGAAAAGATTAATGACTGCGGACACAAGCGGATATTTAACTGGCACCACTCTTGCATACTCTTGTATATACATGAGTGTATCACTTGTCGCTAACACCCCATAATCATAACAGAAGGAAATAACTATGTTTTCTCTCCATGCTGTGAAGAAATCAGTTTCTCATGTTTGCTGCTTAGGTTTATTCACACTCGCGGCACACTCTGTTTATGCAGCGGAAGCAGCGCCTATCAAAATGGGGGTTGAACCCTGGTTGGGCTACGGCCAGTGGCACATAGCCTCGGCAAAGGGCCTTTTTGCCAAATCTGGGTTGAACAAGGTTGAAGTGATTAACTTCGCCGAAGATAAAGATATCAATGCGGCGCTGGCGAGTGGTCAGATTGATGCCGCCAATATTGCTACCCACACCGCTATGGGGATGATCTCCGCCGGGCTGCCGGTAAAAATCGTCCTGGTGCTGGATCAGAGCAACACGGCAGACGCCATCCTGGCGAGCAAAGAGGTCGGCAGCGTTAAGGAGCTCAAAGGCAAGCAGGTCGCATATGAAGAGGGCACCACCAGCGATATCTTGCTGCGCAGCGCGCTGGCATCGGCAGGATTATCCTTTAATGATATTAAACCGGTGCCGATGCCTGCAGCTTCGGCTGGTAGTGCCATCCTGGCTGGAAGAGTACCCGTAGCAGTCACCTACGAGCCGTATCTCAGCGTGGCGAAGAAATCAGACCCGAGTATTAAAATGTTGTATAGCGGATCTTCCGATCCAGGATTAATCAGTGATGTGCTGGTCGTGCGTGATGATTTTATTAAAAGCCACCCGGATGAAATCAAATCATTAATTAAAACCTGGGGTGCGGCGCTCGATTTTTATAACGCTAATACCACTGAAGGTCGCGCCATTATTTCTAAAGCGGTGGGGGCTACGCCTGCGGATTTAGATACCGCCTTTGATGGGGTTAAATATTTCACCTTGAGTGAAAACAAAGCCTACCTTTCACATGATTTTACCAGCAAGACGTTCCCGCATATTTTAAAAGCGGCAACCGAGGCCGGAATTGTGACCCAACCGGTGACGCCTGCTCAAATCATTGATGCAGAGTTTGCCAATCAGCAGTAAGCGTTAATAGCGCCTCTCTGCCGCACCTGTCAGCGGAGAGGCATGAAAACAGGAGGGGGCATGAGTTCAGTTGAGTTGCAGCGGGTTAATCGGCAGGCGAAGAAAAAACGCCGTCGGAGTCACCTATTAACCATTGGTAAAGAGCCAACGAGGGCGCAATTTTTAACTATCGCGATTCTGGTTTTCGTGTGTCTGATTCTGGCCTGGTGGCTGGCCACCTCCTCAGGGGCCATCAAGCCTATTTTTCTGCCTGGCATTGAGCGCGTCTGGCATCAGATGGTGACGCTGGCACAGAACGGCACTTTGCAAAGTGATATTGCCAGCAGCCTGTATCGCATGGTGATTGCGTTCGCTATCTCTTCGGCGATGGCCATTTTCATTGGTGTTCTGGCGGGTTGCTACGGTTTGTTTAAAGCCATAGTTGAACCTCTGGTCGATTTTATTCGCTATATGCCGGTGGTGGCGTTTGTCCCTCTCACCATTTTATGGACGGGTACTGACGATATTCAGAAATTCCTCGTGATCTGGATTGGTACCTTCTTTCAGCAGGTGCTGATGATGATCGATGCCATCAAACGCGTGCCACCTGATTTCGTCGGGCTGGGTCGTACCCTTGGCTTATCCGATCGCAAAATCTTACTGCGAATTGTCATTCCCTCAGCTTTACCCGCAATTTGGGATGCATTGCGCATCAGCCTCGGTTGGGCATGGACATGGTTAGTGCTGGCCGAATTGGTGGCTTCAACTTCGGGTCTGGGCTATCGCATTGTGGTCTCGCAACGCTATTTCCAGACCGACACTATTATTGGCTACATCCTGTTATTAGGGCTGCTAGGCCTGATTACCGACCAAATCATGCGCGCCGCTGAGCGTGTGCTATTCCGCTACAACCGGAGACGTTCCTGATGGCGAGCTTAACAATAAATCAACTGGAGAAGAGCTTCGCACAGGGCAAATCCCGACGCCGCGTGTTGCACGGTATCGACCTGACGCTCAACGACAACGAGTTTGTCTCGATTGTTGGGGCTTCCGGCTGCGGCAAAAGTACATTGCTATCGATTGCGGCCGGTCTGGAGGATTTTGACAGCGGCGATGTGCTGGTGGATGGGCAACCGATTCCCGGCCCAGGACTGGACCGCGGCGTAGTGTTTCAATCTTACACTTTGCTGCCGTGGCTGACGGCGCGCGGCAATATTGAATTTGCCCTGAAAGCCGCAGGCACACCAGCCAGCCAGTGCCGGGAAATCGCGCAGCAGCATCTGGAACTGGTGAAACTGGGTGATGCCGCCGATCGCTGGCCCAGTGAACTCTCGGGAGGGATGAAGCAGCGTGTGGCCATCGCCCGAGCGCTCTCGTATCGCCCCAAAATTCTGTTAATGGATGAGCCTTTTGGCGCGCTGGATGCCATGACGCGTCACCAGATGCAGCAGTTACTGATTGAGATTTGGGAAAAGCATCGCCTGACGGTGATGTTTGTTACGCACGATATTGAAGAAGCCGTCAGGCTGTCGGACCGCATTGTGGTGATGGGCCCAGGAAAAATCGATACCACTTTCGCGGTGAACTTACCGCGCCCCCGTCATGAGGGGATCAATCGCGTACCTGAATTTATCGAGCTGCAGCATCAGGTGCTGAGCCGCATTCACCAACACGAATTCACGCACTGACAATATTGAGGATTTACTATGGCCGTTTCATTTCATGATCTGTCAACGTCTGACGTATTACCTGAGCAGCTATTCAAACGCACCGAATCTGACCTGTCGAGTTTTGCCGAGAAGGTGAAGCCGATTATTGAAGCAGTCAGAACTGAAGGGGATCAGGCGTTAATTCGCTTTGCCCGTGAATTCGATGGCGTGCAGCCAGAAACCTTTACCATCAAGGCTAACGAACAGGAGTTCGATGCGGCATTCGAACGCGTTGATCCGCAGGTGATCGACTCGATCCGTTTCGCGGTGGAGAATATCCGAGCGTTCCATGAAGCACAGAAGCCCGAGGAGATGTGGTGGAAAGAGATGCGTCCTGGCGCTTTTGCCGGTGATCGCCATGTTCCGATTGATGCCGTAGCCTGCTATGTCCCGCGCGGTAAGGGCTCATTTCCCAGCGTGTTGCTGATGACAACCATTCCCGCCATTGTCGCCGGTGTGCCGCTGCCCATTGTAATTACGCCCCCAGGCCCGGATGGCACTGTGGATGATGCGACGCTGGTTGCTGCGCGACTGGTGGGGATTGAGCACGTTTATAAATGTGGCGGTGCACAAGGGGTGGCGGCAGTGGCGTTCGGCACCGAATCCATTCCGAAATGTTTGAAGATTGTCGGCCCCGGCAGTCCCTGGGTGGTAGCGGCCAAACGTCAGCTTGCGCATTTGATCGATCCCGGTGTGCCTGCGGGTCCTAGCGAAAGCCTGATCTTAGCGGATGATTCGGTGAATGGGGCATTGGCGGCGCTCGATCTGATAATTGAATCCGAACACGGCCCGGATAGCTCGGCTTATCTGGTGACGTCCAGCCGTCGCGTGGCGGAAGAGGCCATCGCCGCGCTACCGGGCTACTGGCAGCAGATCGGTGAAAAAAGGGCAGATTTCTCCCAGCGCGTACTCTGTGGCGACCACGGTGGCGTGATCCTCACCAAAGACTTCGCCATGGCGATTGAATTCGTCAACGCGTACGCCCCGGAACATCTCGAAGTGCTGGCACACGAACCGATGGATGTGATGATGAAAATCCGCAATGCGGGTGAAATTCTGCTGGGAGAGCATTCGCCGATTGTGCTGGGTAACTTCGTGCTCGGGCCTAATGCGGTGTTACCAACCAACGGGGCGGCGAAAACCGCAGGACCGCTCTCGGTGTTTGACTATATGAAGCGTATGTCTATCGCTTATGTCACCAGCCGGGGCTATCAGGAATTGGCTCCTAAAGCCAAACGCTTTGCGGAATATGAAGGGTTCCCCGGCCATGCATTGGCGGTGTCAGATATCCGACAGACCTTACTGAAAGGTGGGCGCGATGAATGATCGCCTGCGTCCTCCACTTGCGGCAGAAGCGCGTCGTTTAACCAAAGAAAACCAGTGGGAACGTGCCAGCGAGAAACTTCAGCAGTTGATCGCAGATGTCACCGGGATCGAGGCGATCAGCCTGCAGATCAACCGCGATCAATACAGCCTGAACTCTTTAAATGGTCGCGTGCTGCTCGCGGATGGGCGCACGCTGTTTTTCAAATTCCATCACGAAGAAGGGGAAGAGCACACCATTGATGAGTATTACCGCGCTGAACTGCTGCGTGAGCATGGCTTCGCTGTCGATGTGCCGGTTTACACCTGCGGTGAACCGGGGCGACAAATTCTGCTGTACAGCTTACGCAACGATCAGCGTCTGGCGGATGTGTGCCGTGCAGTGGAATCCACAGCGGACTGGAAGCAATCAGCAGCGATTATTGAGGCTCAGCGTCGCGCCGATAGCGATATTCTCGCTCACACGCTGCCCACGTTGCGTATGGCAACGGCGGCAGAAGTGGCAGCTGAATCTATTCATCAATTGTTCTGGAATCGACTGGTTTCCGAGGGTGATCCGGATGGCTTGGGTGGACGAGTAGCGCAGTTCTATATTGGGCAGCGCTTCACGCTGGGTGAGGTGCAGCTCGATTGGGAAACTCTGAGCCAGATGCATTGGCAGGTCAACGGCGTGTTATATCCCAAGACTCTTCACCAGCTGTTCCTGGCCGCGGGAGAAGTGTTGAAACCTGCTGCGCTGGCGTCTCACGGTGTCGTGGTGGCGCATGGTGATGCACACAATGCCAACGTATGGTACGAAACGCAGCGCGCCGAACCTGAGTTGGTGAGTTTCGACCCTGCTTTTGCGGGCAGCAATATTCCCGCTTTACTGTCTGAAATTAAAGCCACGTTCCATAACATTTATGCGCATCCGTGCTGGTTGTATGAACCTGACGATGCCGCCGCCCGCTATCAGGTCAATGTGCGGTGCGATGGCAACACGCTGATTGTTGAACATGACTGGCAACTCAGCCCGCTACGCCGCGCATTTCTGAAGAGTAAAGGGGAGCTGTACTGGAAGCCTTTGCTTGCAGCCCTGCAGGAGAAAGGCTGGCTACCCGGCAACTGGCAACAGATTATGCGGCTGGCGTTGTTCTGCTGTCCGACGCTGGTGATGAATTTACGTGCCGGCTCATCCAGTAACCATAATCCGACAAGCTCCGCGATTGGCTTCTCGGTTGCCGTGATGCTGGCGTGCGGCGGAGAGGATGAATTCACCCACTGGATCAACAGCCTGATCACGGAGAACTGAGATGAAAGCGGTACGCCTCAAAGGTATTGGTCAGGTCACTGTAGAAGAGCGCTCCTCACCCGATTTGCCCGCCGGATGGGCCAGTATCAACGTGCACTCAGCAGGAATCTGTGGCTCCGATTTACATAATTTCAAAACTGGAAAGTGGATTGCTCATCTTCCGGTAGCACCGGGACATGAACTATTCGGCGTCATTAATGAAATCAACGGCGAAAGCGATCGCTTCCAGCCGGGCATGCGCGTGGTGGCTGATTCGCGCGTGTATTGCGGCCATTGCGCATTTTGTTCGTCGGGCGCAATGAACCTGTGCGAGTCCCTGGGCTTTGTTGGAGAAGTGTTTGACGGTGGTTTTGCTGAACAGGTGGCGTTGCCGCTAAGTAGTTTGCTGGCGGTACCCGATGCGATTCCCGATGAGATAGCGGTATTGAGTGAACCGCTAGGCGTGGCGTTGCGAGTGTTGAATCAACTCAATCCCGCAGAAGGTGATGCTGTTTGTGTCACGGGCGGCGGAACCATCGGAGGTTTGACGGCGTTACTGCTGCACCGCTTGAAAAAATGTCAGGTGCAGTTAATCGAACCGAATGCGCAACGCTATCAATTGATCGCTTCTGTCGTGCCGCTGACCACGCCCGAAAAATACGCCTTGGGTGTTGAAGCCTCAGGATTTCCTGCCGCACTCTCGCAGCTGACCGCAGGGATAACTTCGGGCGGTCGCATTGCGATGGTCGGAATATTTCACCATACGGACGGCATTGATCTGAATGCTTTAGTGGAGCGGGAGATCACGCTGGTGGGTTGCAGTGTCTTCCAGCATGAACAGCAGGCGGCACTGGATATCATGGCCTTGCTGGCGGACGACTTAACAAGGCTTATCGCGCCACCGGTGCAGCTGGATGATGTGCCTGAAACCTATCAGACGCTGATTGAGGGCAAATCGGCCTTCCTGAAAACGGTAATAAAATTATGAGTGTCATGACGTCATTTTCCTTACAAGGTAAAAACGCATTGGTTACGGGCGGGACACGTGGCATTGGTTATGCGCTGGCACAGGCGTTGGCTCAGGCCGGTGCGCGTGTGACGATCACCGGTCGTGATGCGGTTTCACTAAAAGCCGCGGTGGCGCAGTTGCGCGCCTCTGGCGTAGAGGCACAGGGACTGATTCTGGATGTCACTCAGGTTGAAAGCATCCAACAGACGCTAGCCGCTGCGGGGCGGGTGGATATTTTGATTAACAATGCAGGCACCGAACAGATTCGCCCTTCGCTCGAAGTGGATGAAGCGTTGTGGGATACCATTGTTGGCACTAACCTCAAGGGCGCATTTTTTTGTGCTCAGGCGGTGGCGAAAAACATGGTTTCTGCGGCATCCGGCGGTGCGATCATTAATGTGTGCTCGCTGACCACCTGTGTGGGCGTGCCCGGCGCCGTTGCCTATGCCAGCTCCAAGTCAGGATTGGCGGGGATGACGCGCACGCTGAGCGCGGAATGGGCGGCGCATAACATCCGCGTGAATGGCATCGGTCCCGGCTACTTCGAAACGGAAATGACTCAGGTGTTTTATCAGGATGACGCGTGGCGCGACGCGATGCAGAAAAAAATCCCGCTTGGTCGATTTGGTGAATTCGACGATCTGGCCGGCAGTGTGGTTTTTCTTAGCTCGGAGGCTGCCCGATATATCACCGGGCAGATTCTGTATGTCGATGGGGGATATCTGGCCTCTATCTGATCTTTAGCATCTCTGGCCGCAGGTCTGAAAGGGTATTGCAGCCTAATTGGGCCAGCGTGCGGTCAACTTCCTGAACCAGCGCAGTGATCACCTCGTTCGCCAGTGCTTCGCCACCTGCGGCCACCGCATACAATAAGGGCCGTCCAATCAATACGGCATTAGCCCCGAGGATCAGCGCTTTAATCACGTCGGTGCCGCGGCGGAAACCGCTGTCGATCAGAATGATAAATTCATCACCGACCGCCGCTCGCACACTGGCAAGCACAGACATTGGGCTGGCGGTACCATCCAGTTGTCTGCCGCCGTGATTCGACAGGACAATGCCTTGAGCACCGATTTTTTGCACCATAAGGGCATCATCAACGGTCATGATGCCTTTCACATACAACGCGCCGTCCCACAGTGAGCGGATCCACGCCAGCGTTTCCCAGCTCAAGGTCTGGTCCATTTGCTGAGCGAAGTAAGTGGCACCGCCGGCTCCTTGCTGCTTTTCAGCGGGCAGGTAAGACTTAAGATTGCCGAAGCCCGGCATACCGTGTGGCACCAGAGTGCGCAGCACCCAGCCCGGTTTCATCGCCACGTCACAGAGTGCCGGGAATGAGAGTTTCATGGGCCGTCGATAGTGCTGCTTATCGCGTTCACGATGACCAAAATGCACCGCATCAACGGACACCACCAAAGCAGTACAGCCTGTGTCTTTGGCGCGACTGATCAAATTCTCAGTCACTTGCTTATCTTTAAGGACGTAAAGTTGAAACCAACGTTCCTGATGACCAGTCGCTTGTATATCCTCAATAGAAGCGGTTGAAACGGTGCTCTGAATATGGCCAATGCCCGCCTGAGCCGCAGCGCGGGCGAGCATGAGATCGGATTGATTTCTCAGCATGCCGTTATAGCCAGTGGGAGCAACAAGAAGGGGGGCAGCCAACTGCGTGCGGCCAAGGGCAACACCGATATTCCGCTGACTGGAATCGCGTAATACTGAGGGTAAAAATTGCCACTGTTGAAAGATAGCCCTATTGTGATTGAGCGTCACTTCCCCCTCTGCGCCACCATCAATATAGTCGAAAGCGAAATGGGGCAGTGTGCGTCTGGCTTTTGCGCGCAGTTGTTCTGGATTGAGCTTCATCTTTATCCCTGTCTGTCATTCGAGGTTACCTACCTGTATAGACAACCTGCAAGCAGCATGCCAATGATTTCACTGCTGAGGTTCAGAGAAGCTCAATCCGCTAGTCAGCCCAACCAACCAATCAGTGCCGCAGCGCACAAGCAATAGCCACCGAACAGATGCCAGCGATCGTGCTCCAGCCAGCGGGAAAGCCAGCGTAGCGCCAGAAGTCCGGCGACAAAACTCAGTATCATGCCCACCAGGCTGGGCACAAGCACGCCGCTGCTCACTGCGACCGTACCAGCAGAACCTGAACTGAAAGCACGCAGGCCCTCTTTAACGATCACCGCCGGTGTCAGCACCACGGCTAACGCAAAACTAAATTCTTCCGCACGTTTACGGGCCACACCCAATGAAAGACCGGTAGAAATCGTGGCGCCAGAACGAGAAAAACCGCGAAATGGCAGGCATAAACCCTGAACGAAACCAATACCTGCAGCGCTTAAGGGCGAAAGTTCGCCGCGATCTTTTTCTTTCAGGCGTGAAGAGAGGATAATTAATAAGCCTGCGGCAGCGAGACCACTGGCGATTATTTTACTGTTACTAAACAACGACTCTATTTCAAACGTGTCGGCGTTTGCGGCAAAGAAATATTTAATCAGCTTCATCAGCGCCAAACCCACTACGCCGGTCACTGCGGTGGCGAGAATAATTAAAAATACATTCTTATTAAATGCACGGCCCGAACTGAAATAGGTCTCCCGCCAGTTATTCCAGAAGTAAACAATCACCGCGAACATCGTGCCGGTATGCAGCATCACCAGCAACAGTGTCATATCGGGGGCCGCAGGGTCCAGCCCCAGGAGTTTCTCCGTCATAATGACGTGTGCAGAGCTGGAAACCGGCAGTAACTCTGCCAACCCCTGTATTACGGCCAGAATGGATACATCGAAATAATTCACCCGTTCGCCCTCAGATAAAATAATGGGAAATGAGAACTGACTTAACCTCGCACACCCTGCCACATTTCTCATTTTAGCCGTGATAAGTATTATCCTATTCGTGATGTCGTTTATGAAATGTTTACTGAATTAAAAATCGAATAATACGCAGGTTACAACTGCATGACGTGGCGCTGTATTTTCCGATGATGTTTTATCCAGCCAGTGACATTTAGCAACGCTGAAAGCAGCCTGCATCGGTGATGACCAAAATGGCGCATCGCTGCGCTATTTTTGTGCTTCCTGTTAAACCGAATGCATTAAAACGAAACATAAGTATTCGATCTTGTATCCAAGTCCGTATCCCATCAGGCGTTATCTCTTCGCCGCTGATTGTTGGCACCTTCTGGCACGCAAACTGCATTAATCCCGTTAAGTGACCAAATCGGGAGATGAATCATGTTGGAGGCTTTACTGGATGAGGATGCTACTACATTGGCAGCGCTGATCCGCAATGGCGAGGTGTCTGCCCGCGAATTAACGCAAGCCGCGTTGGATCGTATGGAAAAACGCGAACCACTGATTCGGGCTTTTTGTACGGCATCACCCGAATTGGCGTTACAGCAGGCATCAGTGGTGGATGCGAAGCGTGCACGCGGTGAAGCGCTGGGGGCTTTTGCGGGTGTGCCATTGGCGGTAAAGGATCTCATTTGCACGGCGGGTGTGAAAACCACCTCCGGTTCGGCAGCCTATGCCGATTTCATTCCTGAAGATGACGACATCACCGTCGAGCGCCTGCTGGCTGCTGATGCTGTGCTGCTGGGGAAAACCACTGCGCCCGAGTTTGGTTATAGCGGCGTTGGGCACAATCCGCTGTTTCCTTCACCGCGCAATCCCTGGGATTTGAACAAAACGCCCGGCGGTTCCAGTGCCGGATCCGGCGCGGCGCTCGCCGCTCGCCTTTGCCCGATGGCATTGGGCAGTGACGGCGGCGGATCGGTACGTATTCCAGCGGCGCACTGCGGCGTTTATGGATTCAAGGCCTCGATGGGACGGGTGCCGTTATGGCCCGGCTGCCGCGATGAACGCTTTCCCGGCGTCTCTAGCTGGGAATCACTGGAGCATATTGGCCCCATGACACGCACGGTGCGAGACAGCGCACTGATGATGTCAGTGATGGCAGGCCCGGATATGCGCGATCGTCACTCCATTCCCTGCAGCGACGTGAACTGGATTTCCTCTCTGGAAAAACCCTTAAACGGGCTGCGCATTGCGTTTAGTGCCGATTTTGGCTATGTCGCCGTCGATAAAGAGGTGCGTGACGTTGTCACTAAGGCCGCTCGACATTTCGCCCGTGAACTGGGGGCGGAATTAGAAGAGGTTGATCCAGATATTGCCGATGAAGGCGCCACCTTTGCCGCGCTGGTGGCCTTTGAAAGCGATCTCTCAGGCATGCGTCAGATGCATAGCGACCTGGGTTCACGCATGTCACCTCATCTGAGCGCCATGCTGCAACGCGAATGGCGCGCTGAACACTTTACTGACGCCAATACCGCACGCAAGAAGATCTGCAATCAGCTGTGGCGATTTATGCAGCGTTACGACTTGCTGTTGACGCCAACGCTGGCAGTGCCGCCGTTCCCGCTCAACATGCAGGGACCGGAAATCATCGATGGGCGCATGGTGCGCAGCGACCATTGGTTGTCGTTCTGTTATCCCTTCAATTTCACTGGCCAACCGGCGGCCTCAATCCCTGCGGGCTTCACCGCCAGTGGCTTGCCGATTGGTCTGCAAATCGTGGGTCGTCATCTGGACGATGGCCTGGTGCTGGCGGCAAGTGCCGCTTTCGAGCGCATCCTACCGTGGAATCACCTTTATCCTGACTTAATCGGAGTTGCCCATGAGTAACAAATCCTCCCCTGCGCTGGAGCAGGAATTTGAACACGAGCCGGTTCCTTTAAGTCACCGTCACTCGACGCGGTCGGTATCCGCTGTCTGGTTCGGTTTCCCGATGATCCTTACCAACGCGTTGTTTGGTGGCATTATTACCTGGCATTTGGGTTTCTGGCCCGCGCTGATTGCCATCCTGCTCGGCAATCTGGTGCTGTTCGCTTATGTTGGCGCACTGAGTTGGTTTGCAGGTAACACCGGGATGAACTTCGCCCTGCAGGCAAAGCGTACCTTTGGCACTAAAGGCTATATCCTCGTTTCCGGTTTTCTCTCGACCGTCGTGATTGGCTGGTATGCGTTTCAAACGGGTTTAACCGGTACAGTCATTAACCAAACATTTGGCTGGAACGCACTCGCGGTGACCGCTATCGCCATGGTGCTGTATACCGGCGTCACCTTCCTCGGCGTACGTGCGTTGTCGATCCTGGGCATGATTGCCGCACCGTTGTTTGTGGTGCTCGGTTTGGTCGCACTGTGGTTGATTGGGCAGGATCACGATTTCAGCACCATCACTCAGTTCAAAGGCAGTACTGGTGCAGTCGGCGCCATGAGCATGGGAACGGCGGTGACAATGGTGGTGGCAGGATTCGCCGATTCGGGCACCATGACCGCGGATTTTACCCGCTGGTCGAAAGACGGCAAATCAGCGGTTATCGCGGCGTTTTCCGCCTTTCCTTTGGCGAACGTCATCTCATATCTGTTCGGTGTGGTAATTGTAGCGGTGGGCGCGGCGGTTGATCCGGTCAATAATGGCGGCAATTTTCTGCCGATGCTGATGAACCATGGCACGTTACTCTCCATCATCGCTTTCCTGTTTGTTTTCATTAACCTCGGCTCTGTTTGTACCCATTGTTTGTACAACGGTGCCGTTGGCTTTAGCCATCTGTTCAGCAGCAAGATGCGAGTCTGGACGTTGATCCTCGGGGCGATCGGCGGAGCGCTGGCGCTGGCGGGCGTGTGGTCCTACTTCCTCGAATGGCTGAGTTTGCTCGGCATCGTGGTACCGCCGTTTGGTGCGGTCATGATCGTTGACCTGATCTTCATGGCAAAAATCAGCGAGCAGCGCAAAACCTGTCGTCTGCGCGGTAGCGCTTTTGCCGCCTGGGCGGTTGGCAGCTTGTGTGCGGTGATTGCCCACATTGAATTCCCGCAGTTTGGTGAAGCGGTGATTGGCCTGGTGACGGCTGCTGCTAGTTACACTTTGATTGTCAAACTGAAACGTGAAAACGCAGCGAGCCTGATGGAGCAGAAAAATGCCTGAATTCACCATTGATTCAACACCTTATCCCTGGCCCTTTGATGGGCGGTGTACGCCTGCGGATACCGTACTGATCATTATCGATATGCAGACCGATTTTTGTGGCAAGGGCGGCTACGTCGATAGCATGGGGTATGACATCGCACTGACCCGCGCTCCGATAGCGCCTTTGCAGCGCGTGCTGGCACGCATGCGGGAGTTAGGCTTCCCGATCATCCATACGCGTGAAGGCCATCGTCCTGACCTGAGTGATTTGCCGGCCAATAAACGCTGGCGTTCAAAGCGGATGCAGGCGGAAATTGGTGCGCCGGGTCCCTGTGGTCGCATTTTGGTGCGCGGTGAGCCGGGCTGGGAAATTATCCCGGAGCTGGCGCCACTGGCGGGTGAAACCATCATTGATAAGCCAGGCAAAGGCTCTTTTTATGCCACCGATCTTGAACTGATCCTGCGCAGTCGGGGGATGCGTAATCTTATCATCTCGGGTATTACCACCGATGTCTGTGTGCATACCACGCTGCGCGAAGCCAACGATCGCGGCTTCGAATGTCTGGTGCTGTCCGATTGCTGCGCCGCGACCGAGCTAAAACACCACGAAGCGGCACTGAGCATGATTCACATGCAGGGCGGTATTTTTGGTGCGGTGGCCAGTTCGGAGACGTTGCTGGCGGGCCTGGCTCAACCTTCCGCCGCGTTAAGCGTTTAACCATTGCAGATAATGCCCCGGCCACTCAGTCGTTTGTGTGCCGGGCTTACCCAATCCAAAACCATGCCCCCCGCTGGGATAGCGATGCATCTCAACCGGCACATGCTGTTCCTTACACGCGGCAGCCATGATCAAAGTATTGTGCGGATCGGAAACAGGATCGTCTTCGGCCTGAACCAGGAAAAACGGCGGTGATTGCGGATTAACGTAGGATTGAACCGACCAGGCGGTATCCGCGCTGAGTGATGCGTCTTTCCCGACCAACACTTTATGCGTGGAGGTGTGCTCATAAGGTGGCTCAAGCGTAATGATGGGATAGATCAGCGCGGCACGATCGACCGTCGCGGGGAGATTGTCCATTGCATCACTGGCCTGATAAGCGTGAAAATCCGCGCGGTTCGCCGCCATTCCCAGCAGGTGCCCGCCAGCCGAAAAGCCCAATACGCTGACATTGTTCTCACGGTGGCGCACGATACGCAGTGCGCGCTGTGCATCCTGAAGTGACACTAACGCGCCATCTTTCCAGCCTTCCTGCGGCAGGCGATAACTCAGCACATACGCTGTGTAGCCTTGTGCCGCCAGCCACGCGGCAGCGGGCCAGGCTTCTTTGCCCATTTCGATACGCGTATAGCCGCCGCCAGCCGCAATCAGTACGGCGCGTCCCTTCGGCTGAACAGGCTTGAAGACGGTGAGCGTCGGCATGGCAATATTCCGCTGCGCGCCTTTGGCACTAAACGTCATCGCCCCTAAAGGTCCACCGCCACCAGGCGGTTGTTTTGGCCACAAGGGCAATACCTGTGCGGGTTTTGCCGCGGAAGCGGCCAGGCTAAAGCCGCTGCGCGCAGCAAAGGGGGAGAGCAGTAAACCGGTAAGAAAGTGGCGACGGAGCATGGCCGATCCAGACTGAATGCAAAAAGGTATTGAATCAGAAGAATCGGCAGAGAGTATGAAGAAGATGTTGTTAAGTATGACCAATCAACTCATTTTCCTCACGCTATGTGATGCAACGTCTCACCTACAGCGTCAAACAAGCGATCCAACTCGGCAGGCTGTGTATTGAACATCGGTCCAAACTGCAGCGTATCGGCACCGAAGCGCACATAAAAACCAGCTTTCCATAGTGCCATGCCCGCATCAAACGGTCGAATGGTGGCATCGCCGCCGCGAGGCGCAAGCTGGATGGCACCCACCAGACCGCAGTTGCGGATATCGATGACGTTCGGGCATTCACGCAGCGCATGCAGTGCATGGGCAAAATGCGGTGCCAGCTCGGCGGATTGCGCAATCAGCGCGTCATGTTCCAGTAACTCCAGCGTCGCCAGGCCCGCCGCACAGGCCACCGGATGGGCAGAGTAGGTGTAGCCGTGAGCAAATTCAACCGCGTGTTCTGGCAGTTTTTGCGCCATAAAGGTGTTGTAGATTTCGCTGCTGGCGACCACGCCACCCAGCGGCACCGCGCCATTGGTGATCTGCTTGGCGAAATTGAGAATATCGGGCATGACGCCAAAATACTCAGCGCCGCTCCAGCGGCCCATGCGGCCAAAACCGGTAATGACCTCATCGAAGATCAGTAAAATATCGTGCTGGGTGCAGATTTCACGCAAGCGTTGCAGATAGCCTACCGGTGGGATAATCGCCCCCGCAGAGCCGGACAGAGGCTCAACAATCAGGGCGGCGATGTTAGAAGCATCATGCAGCTCAATCAGTTTCAGCATCTCATTAGCCAACGCCACACCGCCGGTTTCGGCCTGGCCAGCAGTGAAGGGCAGATCGGTTTGCAGCGTGTGTGGAATATGGTCAACGTCCATAAACTGACCGAACATCTTACGATTGCCGCCAATGCCGCCCAGGCTGGTTCCGGCGATATTTACGCCGTGGTAACCTCGCGCGCGTCCGATAAATTTGGTTTTCGCCGGCTGGCCTTTGATGCGCCAGTATGCGCGCGCCATCTTCACCGCCGTGTCTGCTGATTCCGAGCCCGATCCGGTGAAGAACACATGGTTTAGATCACCCGGCATATGCTGGGCAATCTTGTCTGCCAGCTGAAATGACAGCGGATGGCCGTACTGGAAGCCGGGGGAATAATCGAGCGTACCCAGTTGTTTCGCCACCGCCTGCTGGATTTCGCTGCGGCAGTGGCCCGCGCCACAGGTCCATAAACCGGAAAGGCTATCAAAAATCTGCCGTCCTTTATCATCAGTCAGCCAGCGGCCTTGAGCGCCGACAATGATACGGGGATCGCGCTGGAAATTCCGGTTGGCAGTAAACGGCATCCAGTGCGCTTGCAGATTGAGATCGGTAGTGTTGACAGCATCAGACATGATGTTTCTCCAGACAGGTGTATGAAGAGTTTGCATTTAACGGTTAGTTAAGTTAAATCCCTATTAATTCATCTTCAGTTATTGATTTACTCACCTATATGAAAAGCAAATCGCTCGCGCAGGTCACCGACTTTGATCTCAAATTATTGCGCCTGTTTAAAACTGTGAATGAGAGCGGCAGCTTCTCTGCAGCAGAAAGTTTATTGGGCATGACGCGATCGGCCATTAGCCTGCACATGGGCGATCTTGAAAAGCGACTTGGCATGCGATTGTGTCAACGCGGACGGGCGGGTTTTGCCTTGACCGAAGAAGGGCGTGAGATCCTGCGACACAGCGAAAGTATGATGGCGGCTATCGAGCAGTTTCGCCTGCAGGTTAATCAGATGCATAAGCAGCTGCGCGGGGATTTGAATATCGGGATTATCAATAATCTGGTCACGCAACCACGCATGAAAATTACCCATGCGCTGGAGAAACTGCATGAGATAGGTCCGGATATTCGGCTGAATATCAGCATGATGACGGCCGCAGAGATTGAAAGAGGGCTGATGGATGGTCGCTTGCACGTCGGTGCGCTGCCAGTCACTTCGCCGATTTCCGGCCTGGATTACATGCCGTTATATGATGAGCGGTCGCAGCTTTACTGTAGCAACACCCATGCGTTGTTTTCCCTCGAGCCAGATGAAGCGCAACTGAAGGGATGTGATGCCATCGCACCCGCTTTTCGCATGACGGCAGAAGCGATTGCCATGCACCAGAAACTCAATTGCAATGCCACGGCAACCGACCGCGAAGGCATTGCCTTTTTGATTCTCACCGGCCGCTTTATCGGTTTCTTGCCTGACCATTATGCCGCACAGTGGGTGGAGAAAAAGATGATGCACGCCATCGCACCGGAACGTTTCCACTTCACCAGTAAGATCGCCGTGGTGACACGCAAAGGGCGCAGCCATAATGCCATTCTTGAACGATTTTTACAGGCGATTGATTGGGAATGAGTTTTACCACAAGGCGTAAAAAGAACACGTTACTAGTTACAACATACTTTAAAGCTGCATCAATACGCTAAATGCCGGCTATTGTGCGTCATCAGTCTACAGGAAAGAAGGGAGCGTCAGTCACTGCAGAATATGACGAACCTCCCTGCTTTAAGTTGTAAAAGGGGGTGCATGATGCCGCAAGACGTGATCAACTGGGCTCAGATGACATTAAGCTTGAGTTACAGCGGCTGATTATGGCTTATCTGTAAAGCTAGCCAAAGAAGAGCAGGGTGACGAGAGCCACCCTGATATATACGGTTAGGCGCGCTTCGGCTCACCACGCACCGGCAGATCGCCAGCGACGAAATAATCTGCTTCGCTGCGCGGCAACGGCTGACGTCCACGAATGTTATCCGCGATCTTTTCACCGATCATAATAGTGGTGGCATTCAGGTTGCCAGTGATGATCAGCGGCATAATTGACGCATCTACCACGCGCAACGCCTGCAATCCATGCACACGACCTTCACCATCAACCACCGCCATGCTATCGCTGCCCATTTTGCAGGTGCCGCAGGGGTGATAGGCGGTTTCCGCATGGTTTCGCACAAACTCATCCAACTGTTCATCAGTCTGGCAATCGAGGCCTGGACTGATTTCTTTGCCGCGATACTTATCCAGCGCGGGCTGATTGATGATCTGGCGCGTAATACGAATCGCATCACGAAATTCCTGCCAATCCTGTTCATGCGCCATGTAGTTGAACAAAATAGCCGGATCACGACGCGGATCGCGCGATTTAATCTGCACATGCCCACGGCTCGGTGAACGCATTGAACCTACGTGACACTGGAAACCGTGCGCTTCAACGGCGTTAGAGCCGTTGTAGTTAATCGCTACTGGCAGGAAGTGATACTGAATGTTCGGCCAGGTAAACTCTTCGCGGCTGCGGATAAAGCCACCGCCTTCAAAGTGGTTGCTGGCACCGACGCCAGTGCCGTTGAACAGCCACTCTGCACCGATTTTCGGCTGGTTCCACCATTTCAACGACGGATAGAGTGACACCGGTTCTTTGCACTCGTACTGCAGGTACATTTCGAGGTGATCCTGCAGGTTTTCGCCGACGCCCGGCAGATCATGTACCACCGGAATGTCGAATTTGTTCAGCAGTGCAGCAGCGCCCACGCCAGAACGTTGCAGAATCTGCGGCGAGGCGATGGCACCGGCGCACAGCAACACTTCACGTCGCGCATGCACCTGATGTGGCGTGTTGCCCGATCCCTGCAAATATTCCACGCCCACCGCGCGCTTGCCTTCAAACAGGATGCGATCGGTGGTGGCATGGGTAACGATTTTCAGGTTCGGACGAACTTTGGCGGTATCGAGATAGCCGCGCGCGGTGCTGGATCGACGACCTTTCGGCGTGACGAAGCGATCCATTGGACCGAAGCCTTCCTGCTGGTAGCCGTTCAAATCTTCCGTGCGCGGATAACCTGCTTCAACACCGGCTTCGATCATCGCAGCAAACAGCGGATTATTATCAGGCTTACAGGTGGTGATGCTGACCGGGCCTTCGCCGCCGTGATAATCATTGGCGCCAATATCGCGGGTTTCTGACTTGCGATAGTAGGGCAGGCAGTTCAGGTAGCTCCAGCTTTCCAGCCCAGGCTGCTGCGCCCAGTTATCGAGATCCATCGCGTTGCCGCGGATATAGCACATACCATTGATCAGCGATGATCCGCCCAGACCTTTACCGCGTCCGCACTCCATGCGGCGGTTATTCATATGTGGCTCAGGCTCGGTTTCATACGCCCAGTTATAGCGTTTGCCCTGCAACGGATAAGCCAGCGCGGCTGGCATCTGCGTGCGGAAATCGAAGCGGTAGTCAGGGCCACCCGCTTCTAAAAGCAGCACATTCACGCTGCTGTCTTCGGTCAGTCTTGTTGCCAAAACGTTCCCTGCGGATCCGGCTCCGATAATGATGTAATCAAATTCCATTAGTCGCTCCTCAGGTTAAAGCTCAATTAAAATACGGACT
>Ga0157363_1000126_pt1 | contig 57617 bp, 63 predicted proteins | sample AttsexASBM1_FD_111477 | JGI IMG/M metagenome (GOLD analysis project Ga0157363, IMG submission 111477) | Fungus gardens microbial communities from leaf cutter ant in Ribeirão Preto, State of São Paulo, Brazil - Atta sexdens ASBM1 | ecosystem: Host-associated > Fungi > Mycelium > Unclassified ... | reverse complement strand
CTGTGCGACAACCGACGAGGACACCATCGAGAAGTCACGGGGTAACGTGCTGAGCATGATACAAAACCCGCTGCTGCCGGTGTCGGAGTGGGGCTGGACAATTGACCCGACGGGAATGCGCATCCTGTTAAACATGCTGTGGGATCGTTATCAGAAGCCGCTGTTCATTGCCGGAAACGGACTGGGTGCCAGAGACAAGCTTAACGAGGATATGACCGTCAATGATGATTACCGTATTAATTACATCAATAATCACCTGTATCAGGTTTATGAAGCAATCGAGGATGGCGTCGAAGTTATGGGCTATACAGCATGGGCCCCCATCGATCTGGTCAGTAACGCCACCGCAGAGTTAGATAAGCGTTACGGCTTTATCTACGTTGACCATGATGACAGCGGTGATGGCGATTATGCAAGATATCCAAAGGATAGTTTTTACTGGTTTCGGGATGTCATTACTACGAACGGGGAAACCCTGATCCCTTTCCGGTGTCGTTGATTACAGTCCAACATTTACCGGTAACACTTTCTTTTATTTATAATGATATGGGATAATTTTTTATTCCGAGGGCAACACTAAACTTTCCGCGAGGAACTCTACAAATGATGAGGTTCTTGATGGAAGAACAATGTTTTTATAATAAACCGCATTGAGTGGTTCGCGGACACGCAGTTTCTCTTTTATATCAAGATTGACAAGATCACCCTTTGTAATATCATTTTTTACATACGGTTCTGGCAGGCAAGCAATACCCGACGAGTGAATGGCCAGCTGTCTTATAATCTCACTGTTTGAAGCGACAATGGATGGCTGAATTTTATAATAGTGTTCTTCGCCCGTATCCAGAGGCCAGTCATTCATTAAGGAGTTTTGTTTGTAACCTATCAGCCTGTGGCTTTTTAATGCATCAACTCGATGAGGCATACCATGCTCTGCAATGTATCGCGGAGAGGCAACAAACATCATCTGGCACAGCCCAAGTATCTTCGCATGTAAGCCGGAATCTTTGAGTTTTCCGATGCAAACAGCAACATCACTTCTGTGTTCAAGCAAATCATAAACATTGTCATTTGAAATTATTTCAATTTCTATCTCAGGATAGCATTTCTGATATCGATGCAGAACCGGTGTAATGACGTGCAGTACAAGAGACGTGGACGCAATGATCCGAATCTTCCCGGATGGATGACGACGTTTCATGGTGACATGTTCTTCTGCATCCTCTACTGAAGCAATGATTTGTTTGGCATATTCCAGGAATGTCCTTCCTTCTTCAGTGGATTCCAGTCTCCGCGTTGAGCGTCTGACCAGTACGGTATCTAATTTCTCCTCCAGTCGTCGAAGCGCTCTGCTAACAGCTGATACGGTAAGATCCAGCTCATACGCAGCTCGTGATAATGTCCCTGTTTCTATAACAGCAATAAATATCTGCATTTCTGCTAAAGTTGTTTTCATCTTTGCCTTGAAGTCAAAAGTGTTTTAACGGCATAAATCTGTTCTTATTCACAGAGATATTTCAGTATTAATCCTTACATTTATCGATTAAGGATTTTTATGCCAATAGCACTCTTCGCTTTGACAATCAGCGCTTATGCTATCGGGACAGCTGAATTTGTCCTTGTTGGAATCATTCCCATCATTTCAGCTGATTTATCAGTTTCAGTACCGTCAGCGGGTCTGCTTGTCAGTCTCTATGCGCTGGGCGTGGCAGTGGGGGCACCTCTTTTAACAGCAGCAACAGGAAAGATGCCCCGCAAAACGCTTCTTCTGTGCCTGATGGCCGTTTTTACTCTAAGCAATCTGTATGCCTGGCAGGCACCCGGGTTCGTCTCGTTGATTGTGGCGAGGATCATTACCGGCATGGCACACGGCGTGTTCTATTCCATTGGTTCAACAATCGCTGCCAGCCTTGTTCCAAGAGAGAAAGCCACGAGTGCAATAGCTATCATGTTCACCGGGCTGACCGTCGCTCTGGTCACCGGTGTTCCCCTGGGGACTTTCATCGCTCAGCACCTTGGCTGGAGAGCCACATTTTTTTCAGTGTCTGTCCTCGGAATGATCGCCTTTGCAGGCAGCTTTTTACTGATACCCCGCGGCATAAAAAAATCTGAACCCGCGCCCGTGAGATTTCTGATTAAGGTCCTGACAACCCCTCAGCTGATACTGGCATATTCCCTGACCGCGATAGGGTACGGGGGATCGTTTATAACGTTTACCTACCTTGCCTCTACTCTTGAGGAAATATCCGGATTTTCACCCGCTGCGGTAAGCGGTGTCATGCTGGTATACGGTTTTGCAGCTGCACTGGGCAATCTGTATGGCGGACGGATCTCTGACAAACATGGCCCTATTAATGCTCTTAAAATTATATTTTTATTACTGTCCCTGGTGTTGTTCGCTTTATATCTGACAGCATCTAATTCATGGCTGATGCTGGTCACTACATTTGTCTGGGGTGCTGCCGCATTTGCAAACGTCCCTGTACTGCAATATCTGGCTGTCAGGCAGGCTGAAAAATTCGTTCCTGAAGCTGTGGATGTGGCATCAGGGCTGAATATATCGGCCTTCAATATCGGTATCGCTGGCGGAACCTGGATAGGTGGCCTGGTCGTAATCCATTTCGGTCTCCTGCATACCACATGGCTTGCCGGTGTGGTCGTTTTCTTCGCTTTCCTGCTCAGTATTTTCGCGGGAGCACTAGAAAAAAGGGAAATAAGCACTGAAGCTGCGTACTGAAAACCGTCGTGAGCATCACCCAGAAATTCATTTAGTTCCCAATGCATAAAGCCTGAGTCCGGAGGTATGCTCCTCCTCAGGCTATAGCAGTTACGCTGAATAACAGATCGACTGGCAGTTAGGCATCGACAAAGAGAACTTTACCGTTGATAAATCCGTCAACAGAACGCTGGAACGCTTTTCCGACCAGTTTGCCCGGAACTGGCTGGAACCCTGGCAGCATAGGGCCGTAAACATCCCAGGCTTCTTCCAGTACAGTTGGGTTCACTACATTGATACGGATGCCGCGGGGTAGTTCGTTAGCCACACACTGTACAAATGTGTCGATAGCACCGCTGGTTGTCGCGTCTGCAATAGAGCCGGGGATAGGTTTCACATTATGAATGCCGGAAATTAAAGTGAATGAGCCGCGGTCGTTGATGTACTCAAGGCCTATTTTAACAACATTGATCTGACCCAGCATTTTGCTCTGGACAGTAAGCTCCCACTGCTCAGCCGTCATATCGACAAAACTGGCATACTCGCAGTGACCAACTGCGTTAACAACAGCATCAAATGCGCCGACGCTTTTGAAAAGAGCTCTCAGAGATTCATGGCTGGTAATATCTACCTGATAGTCCGTACCTTTTCCTGAGCGACTGGCGGTAATAACTTTGTGATCCCCCAAACCGGTTAGCGCCGCTTTGCCCATTTTCCCCTGAGCACCAATCAGAATTACAGTTTTCATTATTTACCTCGGATATGTTTATGAAAGACAGGAGAAATCATATATGGGTTATGATACAATTTAAATAAAGCAAACATTGTATGAGGTACAACTAAACGTGGATTTCATTGATATCAAACACATGCGTGTATTGTTACTGCTGGTTAAAGAACTTAATGTCTCAAGGGTAGCTTCAAAGCTGGATATCTCTCAGCAGGCGGTCAGTGCATATCTTAAAAGACTCAGAACCTATTTCGGCACCGAGCTGTTTGTACGCAGGAATGCAGGACTCGAGGCGACCGACTATGCCCTTTCTCTTGTGCCTAAAGTAGAGAAAATTCTGGATGAGGTTAGCCAGCTTCGTTCACCCCAGGTATTTGATCCGAACATTCAGGATTTCAGCATCTGCATAATGGCAAACGAATATGCTCAGCTTACTATTATCCCATCCTTACTGAAGACACTACATGCGCTGGCACCGCGTGCCAGCGTTGAAATCAAAGACTTCAATGCCAGTCAACATGTTGAATGTCTTAATTCCGGTGATGTCGATTTAGTGCTGGGTTTTTCGAATCATATTGATGTCGGACTGATACGCAAAAACATCCGGCGAGAAGAGTACTGCTGTGTGGTCAGACACGGTTCAGCTATTCCGGGAAAACTTGAAATGAACATGTCATTCTCGGATATTCCCGCCGTTAAGTTTGCTCCGAGTGCCGGTAACATTGAAAATCTGGTTGATGATTTTTTTGAAAAAGCCGGAATGAAAAATAACGTCATTGCTACGTTACCGTGTTATACGACGCTCAGCGCTTTTTTCACTGCGAATGACGCTATTGCATTCATTCCTTCAGCTATAGGAGCACAGGGAAACTTCTGTAAACTGGAGACGGCAGAAAAAATGGTCCCGTTTGATGTGACCGTCGCCTGGCATCGGAAAAGTAATGATAATCCGCTCCGAGTATGGTTGACCAAAATACTGGAAATGACAACTATTTCCGGGGACACGAATTGTGTTTAACATTTGCGATCAGTCAGAAAAACTGATCGGCCTATACAACATCAAATGGCATATAGCTATAGTTCCAGATTCCCTCTCAATTTTCTCCTGCTTTAGCATCAGCTCAAACTTATTCATTTGTAATCCTGGCTTTGATATTCAGAAGGAGGATTCTCATCGCCAGTTCTGATCCACTTAGTCAACAGATCATGCAACGTCTGTAGGTGGGATTCGACCTTCTTCCATTCGCTGTTCTGACATAAGCCAGCAAGGATTAGCGCAGGTTCCGACTTTACCTTTTTTCGGATCTTCAGAGAAGAAGAACCAGATTGATGCCGTAAAAGCACTAAACCAGCCATATTATTAACTAACGTGCATTATTGCGTATGGGATTGAAATAACCCAACTCTGTTGCTTCAGGATGCGAAATAGCTGTTGCCTTTAAGATCATTATGGAGCTGCCCTCTGTATCCTTCTGTCCGCGCCTGAAAATCATAAAAACCGTCTCCATTTTCACAACGACAACAATCAGGCCAGGCCTCTTTACAGCGATCCGGGTTGTGAGGGGGGGCGAGCCGGAGATCGCCCGGGCAGCGGACAGCATCATCCTGCATCCCGTCCGGCCGGCCTGGGCTCATTCGCGAAGCCCGGCAAGGCAGACCCGGATCTGATGGCGGAGCGCGGGGACGTTGTCACCGGAGAAGGACGATGTAATCTGTGAACAAGACCTGGATGCCCGACACTAACATGTGCTCGTTCATTCTGCGCGAGCAGCCGGAAGCCGTCCTGATGCGCCTGAGGCAGGCGGTGCTGGCCAGCGATCGTGTGGTGGTTTCGGCCATCACCTGAGCCGAACTGTCACAGGCCGCAAAGGAGTCCGGTCCCGCCACGCAGCATCTGGCTGACGCCTTCGCGGCCCGCCTCAATGCCATCCTGCCCTGGGACCGCGCTGCGGTGGATGCGACCACCGATATTAAGGTGGCGCTGCGTCTCGCCGGGACGCCGATCGGCCCGATCGACACGGCGATTGCCGGGCACACCATTGCCGCCGGCGCGGTTCTGGTGACAAATAATGGGGGGGGAGTTTGCGCGGGTGCCGGGCCTGGTGCTGGAAGACTGGGTCAACTAGTTTCTTTGAGAAGTAACCCCGCAATCCTCCGTTGTGATAGTTGTGGGGTTAACTTTTTTTAACGTTTTACGGGCGGTAATTTTGGCCCGCGCATCGGAGTGATAGTACGTGGAGCAGTGTGCACTGGAGGGACCTCATTTCCCGTACGAGGAGCACTCTGCAATCCCCTGGTTTCAATGCTCTCTGTGCCAAATTTTTCAACTGATATCTGTTTTCCATCCATGGCCGTCGATTTAAGTTGCTGGCCATTAGTTACAAATTTCCTGGAGTCACTCATTTTGGGCCTCTATATAATTTTCAATTAACATCATTTTACCGTACTCTTTTGAAAGATATATAAAATCTGTTAAAAAAAGCACCTCTCCGGTAAGAGTGTTGGTAACAGTGGCATTAAGCAAACCTATTTCCTGAGTTTTCTCATTTTCGTTATAGAGATAAATATTTCCTGCAACGGATATATTATCCTCCTGAATAAGCACATAACAACGTCCGGAACGCTCGTGCATCTTTTCCACCGAGCGGGTGAAGACGTTATCATCACCATATTTACTGGATATACCTTTTTTGAGCAATATTTCATGGAAAAAGCGTCTTTTATTTAGCCACACCGAAAGCAGTCCGAAAGGAACGGCAAGAACTCCACCGGCAAGGACTTCAACAGGCCGGACTTCTATGGTCCCTTTACTGGCAATATTCCAGACAGATAATAAATACCAGTTAATACTTCGCGTATCTGCAATCCCGCTGATGAGCTGAAATAAAAAAATGGCGCACTGGATTACAACGTAAGCGATAACACCAAAAACAACCGAAAGCAGTATATAGCGGAAGGTATCCCAGGGCTTATGTTGTGTGTAAGTGTCATAAATTATAGCGATGATTACGCCAGGTATCATCAGGGTTATCAGAGACAGTGTCAGTGCATCCATTAATTCCTGCACTCCATAACAATCGCAATAAGATATTCAAGATCCCTGTTTACTACCTCCCTATCGCTGCTCTTTTCCTTCTCCGTGAGCATCTGGTAAGGTGTGGTCATCTGTCTTGTCCACCGGTTTACGAGTTCAGCCGGAATGGTCAATGAGCCATCGCTGTTAGATTCGCATTGCTCGTGGAGATATCTTTGCCAGTGAGACCACCTTTCATGCTCAAGCGCAGCAAGAGCCTCAAGAGCTCTGCGTTTCTTATGACTATCAGTCATTGCATTCTCCGGTTTAAATCAAATCGTTGTTCACCAGGTTCCAGTAATGGATCCCCAATACGGTAAGTTCACAGGATTTAGAGTTAATCGCAGCATGCCACATATGCTCCTCTCCCACAGGCCGGACGAGGTTTATCTTCGCATATTTCTGAAGAAGTGCGAACATTGCCGTGTTCTTGTCATCAGGTTCAGGAAAAGCAGGGTCGTTTCTTTGTTCAGCGTTACGTTCAGGTTCAAAAGAAGGATCAAGTGAAAGTCTGGTAGAGGGTGAAGGAAATATTTCAGTCAGTTTGCGCAATTCCGGCAACGGAACAGGGGCTGAAGTTTTCCTTAATGATATAAATGACTTAACGTTTGTTTTGAAAACCGGACGCTGTCCCCATTCCCATAACGATTGATCTATGTGCGCATAAACACTGCCTGGAGTAATGTCTCCCAGAAGATTAGCAGCTGCTCCATTAAGAGCATCGACAAACAAATTTGTGAAAACACCGCCTGCCTCGCCGCCTAGAGCATATTGTTTGTCTGTGGATGCAGTTAAAATAGTCACCCCCTCCTGAATTTCAGAAAGCCCCGGACTGGAATGATGGCTGGCAACTATTCCGCTATGACAGCTGTCGAGGATGATAATCTTGTTTCTTGCCTTAGATTGGTTAGCCAGGCTCATTATTTCACCAAGCGCAAGTCCGTCATGGCCAGTTGTACAATCGCTTGCACAAAGATATCCGCCCGCTTCGTCAATAAAGCCGTGGCCGGCGAAGTAAAGTAAGGCAATATCTGGTGAATCAGTGAAGAGGTCACGAACCGCATCCCGTACACCATTTCGGGTAACGGGACAGGTATCGCTTTCAGACGTCATAAGTCTCACGCCGAAGTTTTTTGAACCATCCTCATGCCTCTCCAGCATTGACTTTACTAAATATGCATCCTTGACACACCCACTCAGGCAGCCGATCTGTGAATAAAAATCTATACCTATAACCAGGGCTTTCCTCATTGTTTTCTTGCCTACAGAGAATCAATGAAGCTGGTAATATTCGCATCTGACCAGGCGTAAGTAGCAACGCCACCAATCTCGGTAGTGTCGTTGCTATATGCCCGGATCCCACGAACAGGTTTCCCTTCTTCTCGGGCACACTGAATTTCCCATTTTTGGCCGGAGGAAGTTAAGGAGTTCTTGCTGACCAGCACGATAACACCATCAGAACGTTTAATACGTGTCCGTACATGCTTCTTCCACTCAGAATCATAAGGTTCTTTGACAGACATGTCTATGAATTCAAATGGCTTTCTAGGGTGAAGTGACTGCCCTTTAAGAAAATCTCTCTGCCGTTCATCTTCAATAGCGAACGCTATAAACAATACTTTTTTATCAGCCATATATCCTCCGTCAGGTTATTGTTTCTCGCAATTGAGACAATACCTCATTTCCATGTTTTTGAGAATCATATTAGAGAAGTCAATTGAGTCTTTTGAGCTAAATAAGATGCAAAAATCTTCTTCATAAACATTGCAATATCTAATGCTTAATGTTAAGGCAATTATAAGAAAATAAATCAATGTGCTTATATGTTATATTTTGCAGCTCAAACATCACGTTTGTGTGACAATATTTTCAGGCATATAACAGCAAGGCATCCCCGCTACGATCATCTGGTGGAGACGGATATTCCTTTCTATGAGAACTTTTTGAAGACAAAGAGAAAAGATCGTGCATCAATACTGCTTTGGCATAAGCGGGAGTTATCGATTGCTGTGCCGCCATTAGGTTTAGCCCAATCAACTCTTTCAATAAACGGACAGTATCTGTTCCTCTAGTTACATATTTTTTTTATTAAGATCCTACTTTCAGGGTTTTCGGCTCTGCGGAGAGCAGGGCAACAGACTCATGACAAAGATGCATTAATGGCTAACAATAACGCTTCAGAAAACCACTCACTGACGAGCGAACTGTAACCAGATGCACTTGAGCGCTAAGACAGCTGCACACATGCACAGTGAAACTGAATTTAACATAAGATAGATTGTGCGCACTAAGTGATTGAATTTATTGATATATTAATTTTTTTTCCGTTTATCTCCAGGGTTCATGGCGCGCCGTATCTTGAGACTAGCTGAGAATACGTATGACCGTGACCTCCGACTGTGATGACACAAAATAGATTATGTGCTGTTCCATCGGCAGCGAGCTAATATTGTCTCCCAACTCCGGGTGATGTGTGCCGATATCATGCATGGCCAGAACGTCAAACAGCGCCGCTATTCGGCCGATATACGCATCCGCCTGAACAATCCCGAATTGTCGGAAGCTGTAGTCCCAGATTGCTTCCAGATCTTCTTCGGCTTTCGGCGTGAGCTCAATCTCTTTCATTTGCCACCCTGCCCCTGACATTTTTCAGGAAGGCATCTTTGTTCCATGGTTTCGCCTCGCCGCTGCTGATACCTTCGGCCAGCAGATCGCGCAGTTCCTGAAGGCGGGATTCAGCCTGCTTCTCGCGCAGAAGACGCAGCGCGTCTCGCATGACTTCGCTCTGGGTACGGTAATCACCAGCTTTAACCAGGGAATCGATAAATTCGCGCAGCTCATCACCCACGTCCACCGTCATCGTACGGGCCATAACCCCTCCGTTTCATTATGTAAGATTTGTTCTTACATCAGTATACCATTTTAGCATCAGGCTTCCATGCTCAGTGTTCGAGACTATGGACTGCATTTATGAGATCAACAGGGATGCGAAATCAGATAGATATCTAATAGAATGCTGAGTTGTAGCCTTAAGCGAGAACTGGAAATGAAATTAACAGAAAATCGGGTAGATACACTCATCGATACCCTGAACGACCTGATCTGTGATGAGCAAAGTATTACTCGCGAACAGCGAGAAAATTTAATTAAAACGGTTGCCACACTGGGTGGGCTTAAGGAGCGACTACGACTCATTTCCGCGGAGAAAGAAGCCAGACAGATCGCTAAAAACGAGAAGGTAAAGAAACCCCGCGAACCGGACCTGGTGTTTCCCCGTACAGGGAAGCCGTGGCTGCCAGAGGACCTCGATGTTATCCATTCCATTATCGACGATATACCGGATGACAGAATTGATGATCACGTCCTGTGGCTTTCAAAACAGCAAGGGCGCACTCCCTATGCTGTCGCACTAAAGATTGTTGGTGTAGGAAGAATGGATGATGAGTGGGCGAAAGCCTGGAAACCCGCGGCAAAATCGCTTCGAGAAGATTATGCAAAGCTTCATCCTGCTTCCTCTTCGGATATCAGCCAGGAATAATCGGTTTTAGGTTGGGATGTATATGAAGTTATTTTGCAACAGCATGTTTTATAATTATATAAATCTGCCCCTGCAAAATATGGTAAAATAATAAGCAATCGCACTCCTTAATCTAAATATATCAATATATTTGCCGATATATGTAGTAAGGAAGGGAGTGTTATGAACGATTTTCATATTTTAAATATCTGTATTCAGAATAAGGATGTGGCAGGTGCAATGCGCGTGCTGCGTGATAAATCAGAATTTGCGGTGCGCAAGATTCTGGAGAAACTCAAGGTCAGGGTCACAACGCAAACCGGCAGGGCATTCTGGCATTATGTTCAGGGCTGGCTGTTAACCGCGTGTCGCCAGGGGAATATACAGTATGAATCATTCAGTACCCGACGTTCTTCCCACTATCCGGAACGCCAGCCAGCTCAGTCCCGCTGCTCTCGATATGGTCAAGCTTCTCGCACTGCTGGCCATGAGTATCGACCACACCAATACGGTGTTTCTGTCGCCAGCCTTGCCGGTGATGTATGCGCTTGGCCGGATGGCCTTCCCCCTGTTCACGCTTATATGGGCGATGAACGTACAGCGCACCCCGGAACGACTGCAGAAGAGAGCCAGTCGACTGTGGATCTGGGCAGTCATCACGCAGCCGGTGTTCAGCCTGGCCTTCTGGCCTCACCAGCCCTGGTGGGCCCTGAACATTCTGTTCGTGTTTGCAGGCGTCACGCAGCTGCTTGCCCTGCAGTACCGGCACGGCCGGAAAGGAATGCTTGCCGGGTATCTGCTCCTGGCCCTCATGATTTGGCCCCTGCAGCCGGCAAGCTACGGGCTGGCAGGAATAACGCTGGCCATCAGTATGGCAACGGTTTCTGGCAGCGATACACCCGGAGTGCAGCGGCTGGCAGCCATCACTGCCGTGCTGTCACTGATTTGTTTAAACGGGTTATCGCATCTCCTGGATATGCCCGCAGAAACATTATTACTGGCCACGCTGCCTACTCTGGCATTCCCCCTGGCAGTGGTTTCCTTCAGCAGGCAAATCTGTCCGGAGGGCCGCAGGCGTTTCATGCCGCGTAATTTCTTTTATTATGCTTACGGCGGTCACCTGGGGATTATTGGTCTGATACAGTATACTTTCGCCTGATTAGGGAGGACGTGATGGCTATCAGTGAGAAAGAGCTGCTTGAGGCAGGTTTCAGCGAGAGCGAAGTGGACAATTTACAGGGCCGGCTTGCAGCAGGCGGAGGCACCATGCAGCATCTCATCGATGCGCTCTCACGGCGCTTCCGGGTGTCGGTATGGATCACTGTCGCGCTAGTTCTGGTTATGCTGGTCACCCTCATTGCCGGCAGCCGGACACACATTCTTTCCGGGGGCATGAGTTCCATTGTCGTACTGATCATTGCCTGGGTGACCTTCCCACCTGTACTGGGCTGGAAAGCATTCCGCCTGCAGAAGACTATTTCCCGGAAGGCTCAATAGTCAGTAAATCAAGCGCCACTTTGGCTTTAACTCCCCATCCCGCAATTTTAAGCGCCATTGCGGGACGTGGCGTGCCGGATACTTTCCTGAAGAAATCGGGCCTGGTCCAGTACCACAGCCGTTGTGCTTCGGGTTTCAGCCTCAGGCCATAAGCGCCGTACACTTCGCTGAAGAGTGTGACAGCCTTATAGGTTCCCAGCCCCTGCTGCCGGCTGAAGCCCAGAAATTCAGCGAACTCCATCGATCCGTCCGCAAATATCCCCTCCGTCTGTTTATCACCGAGGAGATTGTGCGCGGCTTCCCGTGAAATCGTGTTAAAGCCATTTACGACTATCACCGCGCCAGCCACCACGCCCACCGGCGTCATCGAGGACATCATGACGATCCCACCAAAGATGGCCGCACCGGCCACCACGACGTCGACCGCTGAAATGATGTAGCCCACAATTTTGTTCTCGTCCCGGACAACCTTCACCTCGGCATAGAGTTTTGCATAGCCGGTTTTGAGCGAACGGGACTGCTCCAGCAGGCTGGTATTTTCAGCCCGTAAGGCCCGCAAACAAGCCATACAGTCATCATCCGTTTTCGCCCGGCGTGCGGCCTCAAACTGCGCCATGATGAATGCCCTGATCTCATCCACAAACTGAATCCGGATAAAACCATCCTGAAGGTGCATGGCCGCCACCGTGTTGGCCGTGTTAACCAGTTTCCTGGCCTCCAGGTTGATCATGGTTTCCGCCCAGGCACGGGGATTCTGGCCGGGTAAAAGCAACGTGTCCATTTTATCGCCTCGCTTATCTGTTTCTGAAAGCATATTCCCGATACGCGTTTTGACAACAAAAAAAGGACACACTGCCCTGCAGAACTCACTGATGCCGCATCGCGGCATGGAGGCGCCAGCTGAAGCCAGACAGGGAGAGGAAGTCGACGGGCGCCGTGACCGGCGTAAGCCGCTGCGGTTTGAAAGGTTCTGCCTGTCCCATCCCTTACCCTGCAAAGCCATACCCGTTAACCGCCACGCCTGGTAGTGACGTGCGCCGTCGGAGTGAGCACGTCGAGGCCAGAGGCCGCTGACGGGCTGTATCTCCGCGTTAGCGCCGCAGGCGCTTACGAGCGTGTACAGAGAACTAACCGCGACTTAATCTGCAGCCGCTCCGTTGACTAGTTACAACATCCCTCTTAAAGCGAGGGTGTTCCGGCCCTTCGGGCCGGGGCGGCGTCGGTTTAGCAGGGGTCAGGTAAGTATCAAGTGCCGGATTCTGGCCAGAACGGGGCCCGGCGCTTGCGACGGGAGGTACTTTTGATTTTGTTCTGAGCGCGCGGCCGTGAGGCCGCTGCATGCGAAGGCATTTTACGTTATCCACAGAGTGGCTGAAGACAAAGATCTACTCTGGAATGAAATGAACAGAGAGATAAAAACGGTGTAGTAAGACTGTTTTGCGGAATGTCTTTTATTCATTTCCGGGTTACTTCACTTATTCGTTTGCGGATTTTTGTGTAAAAAAAAGAGACAGTGGCCACTGCGGGCCATCGCGACACGCAGAACGTCATGGTGAACTGAAAGAGAAAGGAGTGAAGGGTGAAATATGAGCAGAATGGCCGAGAAAAAACCAGCACGAAAAGCCCCGGTCAGGGGCCTGTAAACAGCAACACTGTTGTGTCGTTTGTGACTAGTCCGGTGGATAAAGTGCCAGATCCAGCTGGTAAAGATGCTGGATGGCCAGCGCCTTCAGGCGCTCTGATGTGCACCAGTACGCTTCGTCAGGCGGCAGGGTGCGGTAAATCCATTCAGACATTGCATGGAGTCGTTCATCTGCCGGCAGCTTAATCAGATTGTTGGCACGTTTACGCTCCGCGCCTTTATTTCGGCGGTAAACGAGTGCCTCCCGGCGCTTACGGCCAGACCAGCATTTCCGCGCAGAGTGGGGCTGAACATCATCATGTTCGCTCATCATCCCTTCCCGGATCAGCTGCTCACGCTCGGCGCTCTGGCGGAGCTTCTTCTCCTGCTCTTTAAACAGCTTGTCCATATCGACGCCCAGCATCTGGAATCCAACGGGGGTGATATAAACATACGTTGGCAGCCAGGAGCGGGATTCACGATCCCAGGTGCGTTCTTCCGCAAGGCCCAGAACGCCAAACCGTATCTGTTCCTCAATAAGCCGTGAAAGGCGTGACACCGTCACCTCCGTTTCAGGAATGACATTGCCTTTTGCGTCCTTTGCACTGAGCTCTTTTGCAAGACGGGTGATACACATGCCAACGGTATGCTTGCCAGCATCACAGAAACTGATGAGCACTGGCCAGAGCGCATCGAGCAGGCGCTGACGTTCCGGACGGAAGCCATATTTACGTCCCGCTTTACGGCGGCCGGCGACATAGAGAGGGTGACGAGAAACATTCATGCGCAGGCTGACCTGCCCGGTTTCTTTGTCTTTTTTCACCAGGCGATTGTAGGCATGACCGAGCTGTCCGGAGAGCTTTTTATAATGCTCCGGGCGATACCAGGCCGGGTTCTCACATTTGGCTTTTGTGGAATGCTCACCGCGTTTGCGGCGGGTCAGTTTTTTGACCGGTGCAATGAGGAAATTACCCTGAGTGCCGGCATCGACATCCTGCCAGAAACGGGTTAGCTCATCTTTCGGTAGATCTGACCAGTGAACAGAAATCTGATTGTCATTCACGGCGGCCTGTTCTTATGGCGGCCGGGTGTTGTTTTCTATGGTGCATGCGTTATAATCCTTCACAGGCAACGCGCCTGCTTTTGGACCCCCTGATACCTGTGTCTTCCGCCAAGATGATGACAGTTATCGGGGGGTTTGTGCATTCAGGCTCCGGGAAATCCCGTTACCTGCTCCTGAACGTTTTACTGGACACGTCCTGTCCCTGTTGTTTCCGGAAGTCCGCATTTCTTCCGTAAAACCATCTTCTGCCACCCGCCTGCCTCACCACAAAGCAGTCAAACCGTCAGTTTGAGTTAGGTCACAAAAGTAATCTGAATCAACAATCTGTCCCACCACAAGACGATCGCTGACGATCCGAATATTACCTTCTCGTCAGTATTTTTTCCAGATATTAGAGCAGATAGCCGTCCATAGTTTGGATGCTAATTGTCCTTGAGGGATTATAACCATCAGCGCTCGCCGCAGTATCAGGCCAGTAGGCCTGATCGAGGAAGCGCAGGAGAACGGAACGGGAAGATGGCAATTACGCGCGGAACATGAAAAACAGTCTCTGGCGGGAGACGTTCTTCGGACTGAGGATCATTTCACCCTGGTAGCTTTCTTGATTGCTGCCTGGAGTCTTTCAGCGATAACGGCTTCGGCCAAGGACTGGGTGCTGTTTTACTGCACGATGCAGTTCTTCACGGCTTCCGTGTAGCTGAGAATATAGGATTCTTTGCAATCATGGTTCATGTACTGGCTGATGAAGCCAAAGTTTTCTATATCCACCTTCTGATGTCACTTTTAACCCATTTAATGATGTCACTTTTTCTGGCATAAAGGCTCCAATCCTCAGGCCATGGAGACGCTTGTGACCATGTCAGATAAAGAACTCAGTCGGATCAATGTCATTCAGTCAGTTGTTGAAGAGCACATGCGCCGTCGTGATACTGCTCATCAGCTAGCTTTGACCGCACGTCAGACACAGCGTTTAATAAAAAGCGGGCTCAGGCCCGGGTTCATGAGCAACTCAGGGCCATCAACCCCGTACTGGATAATCCTGAAGAGTTCCGAGCCAGTCTGAAACGCTAGCACTCTGCCCTGCTCTGTTTTGGTTTTATACCTTTAGCAGTGTGATGGAGTGCAAGCTTCTGAAAACACGTCAGTTGGTTTTATAACCAAGTACCCTCATTTCATATTTGGCATTACTGCCACAGCTCGTAAATTTGAATCTGTTTGTCACTCGAGGAGATTTTTATGGGTATTAAACCTGGTCCAAAGCCGATTGCTGAATCAACTGGCAAAGAAGATAAAAGAAGGCGTGTCACTCCGGAAAACAAGCCAAAGCATCCAGGACTGAAGGAACACGACCATAAAAAAGGCGAATAACAGCTTATTGGTATAGCCTCTCATCACAGGCATGGACGTCATACATGCCTGCTTTCCTCTAATATAAACCACCTTCTCTCTCTTTCTTCACATCTCTTAAGGTGACATTTCAAACTGGCTAAAAGAGGTGACATTTTAAGCTTGCAATAACAGATGATATAACTTGAGTACAAGCGAATTATGTGGCACTCATGAAGGGATATGGAACGTTTTTTTTCGATAAACGATTTAAATCGGCCTTAGATCCTTGACGTCTTTATACGCCATCTTCTTGTATCCGTCTTAAAGCAACCGATTTTATATCTCTGAAAGAGAAGGTACCGACGGTTACGAATAGATATAAAGTTAGATTGAGCAGAACTTGACAAACTGCTCAATCTAAAATTATAACGCAATAAACTTCTTTGTTATAACTATGCGCCGAACTGAGCTTGCTGGATTTCCAGTACAATGTTACGAGAAAAGTCAGATACTAAAATTAAATATTCATCCGAATTAGAAACGTTCATTACGTTATCTTCAAAATCACCAATATGATACTGGATTTTTTCCATGAGTTCATCTGAAGTTACTCCTAAAACTCGTGAGGATGCTCTCAGGGAGTTCATTACTCCTAAAGCATAATTTTGATAGAACTGACCCAAACTACTGCTATTCATAAATTTGTCCGGAGATTCCTTTATGAATATGAACAGTATTTCGGTAAATTGCGGGATAAGAACCTCACGCATCCAAAATGTTTCCTTGACAGCATTTCTTTTGGAGAAATATGAGGAAATTATTGGTGCTAATATCGATATAATGATTGCAGCAATAGCACAAAAATCACTAACAGAGAATGAATCATCCTTTGCCTGTTGAATCATTAAATAATAAGATGGGAACATTATTCTCTCCAATCATTATAAATATAATTCGTTCGAAACAATACCACGCTTAATTGCTCTTTCACATTCGTTACGACTAACTTCATTTAATCCGGTTAAGTCAACTCTCTCAAGTAAAGCATTAACCGTGCCAGTGATTTTTAATAAATTAGATAGTTCATCGCCAACTAGGCCCAAAAAATAAGAACTTGTAATGACCTGTTCATTATTAGCTATGAAAACAAATCTTTCAGCTTCGGCAATTTTAAAGATATCTTTGGCTTTTTTTCCATTTTTACGTCCGGTGAACAATGTTAAAGCTTCAAACCCATTTTTTGTAAAATCGATAACAAGTTCATTTAACATATTTTTCATTTTGCGCTCCTTGGGAGTGGTACTGTACTCCCCTTTAAAGGTATTCTGATATTTATCATAACACCTGGAAACTTGACATCTTTCATAGTATATACTGTTTTGTCAGAAGGCGGTTGCTTTAAGTCTTGAGAATCATTAAATGCTACTGTGAAGGTTTCTTCTCCACCTTCGAGTTGCTTAGTTTTAGACCTGTACGATCCATCAAAGCGGATAATAGTTTCACCAGAAATAATATTCATCTCAGCATTGATGTTGTTAATTTCATTTCCGCGTAGAGCTTTATATTCATCATACATTGTTTCGAAAGTTTCGATTAAAGTTACTGATCCATGTCCCCTGGTTGGGTCCGTATCTTTTTTAGTACTCATAGAACCTTGCAAGGACATAACTGAATACAGACTTTTAAAATCAAAACTCTTACGATGACGGTCGACATATTCTCTTGCAATAGCTTTGACTTTTGACGTTTCTGGTAATTTGTTAAAGTTGTCATAGAAAGAATTACCCAAATTAAAAACAGATAACTCTAGAAATCTATCATCGATGACATCATGAAAAAAGCCTCTAACGAACCATACTGGTTTATTTCTTCCACAATGTTCTTCAGCATTATCAAAAACTTCGCCAAGACATGCTTTAAACTTATTCTTAGCACCTTGGCTTAATTTTAGTTCATGAGATGCTAAACAGTCATTTAGGTAATTAACAAAGTCTTCAGCTGTAAGACTTTTATTATCGCCCTTCAAACTAGTGCTCTCTGCGTATCTATTATCTTTTCTATAATAATGTACTTGCGCATCGTGTGAACTATCTTCAGCATCTCTGAAGTGATCATCACTCAATTCTTTAACAGTTCCCACATGGTCTATCAATGCTCTTGAATATTCACCAGAGCTAGGGAGCATTCCCTTTATACTTATTTTCTCACTTCGCTGACTTCTTCTATGACTTATGACTTCCGTGAGTAAAAGACCTAAAAGTGACTCACTACCTAAACTTGTATGTTTAACTTTAGCATGATCGACCTCTATTTCTCGCAATCCAGGCATCATTAATTTTTTTGTTATCTCAATGACGCTTAATATAACAGATTCTGTATTTTTAAAAATATCAAAATTTTTAGGTATAGTTATACCAACCTTCTTTTTCCTTTTTGCTTTGAAACCAGAAGGATTCGAGGCTAAAAATTCCTCGCATATAAAAGAATTGCGCATGGATATATATCCTTGAGAAGTAACTTTTTTTCGAGTCAACTTTCTCCTTACCAATAAGGTCTGGTTGTGAGCCTTAGGATGGTATCTTTTAGCTTTTTTTCTTTGCCGTTTTGTTCTGACAATTTCTGGAGGGTGTATATCTCTCTTCATTGCTCATCCATAAAAAATGATAAAAAACAATAACATACAGGAATATTCTCAGCCTGTTGTCTGCGTATGATGACAAGTTTTCGTCAAATTTTCCAGCATTACTTCAAGATGGTTTATGTAACAGCACGATGAGCTATGGAATCGATACAATCAATCTCTTCATCTGATTTTGTTATATGTTTAAATTCAACATAAGATATTTAGACTTAGGGTTTTTATCAACTAAATATATTCGCTTATATTAATAAGTGCGAAAATTTGCATATGACATAAAACTGAAAAAATTGCCAATGAAAGTTAAAACCTCTACCGCCTCAATTGATGCTGATGATGTGGGCATGAAAATTCCAAAGGGTTTTCTACTTATTAAAGTGTACGTTTGAAAAAGTAGACTCTATGAGCTACGCTCTGACAGTACCGTTTCCCCCGATTTTTCACGCAGCGCGCCGGACGGTTTCCGGCCCGGACGGAGCCCGAGATGAGCCTGATGCCCGACGACGAACCCGCGCTTGACCTGCCCGCGGCATTCATTTCGCCTGAAGAGGAGTTCCTGCCGGCGCTGGCCGGTGGTGAAGGCCCGGTCAGCCCGGCACGGGCCTATCTGCTCTCGCTGAATTCTCCGCGGAGCCGCCAGACCATGTCCTCGTTCCTGAATATTGTTGCCGGCATGCTCGGTGCCGCCTCCCTGGATGCCTGCAGCTGGGGCAGCCTGCGGCGCCATCACGTGATGGCCGTGACCGAGCTGCTTCGCGACACCGGCCGGGCCACGGCCACCGTCAACACCTATCTTTCTGCGCTCAAGGGCGTGGCGAAGGAAGCCTGGATGCTCAGGCTTATGGATGTGGAGAGTTTCCAGCATATCCGGGCAGTACGTAACCTGCGCGGCAGCCGCCTCCCGCGCGGCCGGGCTCTGCCTGCCGAAGAAATCAGGAAATTGTTCGCGGTCTGCGACGCTGACAGAAGCAGCCTGGGACCGCGGGATGCGGCGATGCTGGCGGTCATTCTCGGCTGCGGCCTGCGCCGCTCAGAGGCCGTGGGGCTCGATTTGCGTGACGTTGTCACTCAAGATTGTGCACTCCGGGTGCTGGGCAAGGGAAACAAGGAGCGGCTGGCCTACATGCCGGCCGGGACCTGGGAGCGGCTGCACATGTGGATTGACCAGGTCCGGGGCGAGCAGCCGGGTCCGCTTTTTACCCGTATCCGCCGGTTTGACACCCTGACGTACGACCGGCTGACCGACCAGGCGGTGTACCATATTCTGCAGGTGCGCCAGCGCCAGGCAGGTATAGAGAAATGTGCCCCACACGACCTGCGGCGAACCTTCGCCACGGCGATGCTGGATAACGGGGAAGACCTGATAACCGTGAAAGATGCAATGGGCCACGCCAGCGTCACCACCACCCAGCAGTACGACCGCCGCGGGGAAGCGCGTCTGCGTACGGCCCGCGATCGTCTGAATCTGACATGACACTTATTAACTTATTAACCGGGTAAGTTAATAAGATATTAAGTGCTTACCTGTTGAGTAAAACAACGAGATAGTACCGAACCATAACTTCCTGTACAGTGATCCCGGCCTGTCGCCCTGTTTCCTTCTGCGGGGTGGTTTTGTACTGCGGGGTGACAGGCCTCTCTGCGTTCTGCCTGTTAGTGCTGCTCATGAAGAGTGAAAATTTTCCGCAACTTCAGAGAAGTAGCTGAGTAACCGGGTATCTCTCGCTGGCATACGTTCATGAGCCGGTGTAATCAGCCCCATCAGCAGAAAGCGACTATTATCCCACATATGTTCTGTGTAAATGAGGTAATGATCTGAGGTACGGTTGTAATTCTCTTGTTTAGCACTCCAGGTAAGCTGAAAATGCAGGTTTACGTGGATATGCCGGACGTTAACATCAACAGCGAATGGCGGAAAGTCAAAAGGAGCGTCCCTTCCAAGAAGATTCGAAGGTGCGCCAGTTGTTTTATACGTGATGAACTCTGCTTTTAGCTGACCCTCCAGCTCAGGGTGCACGGCAAACGTAGGCTGGAAAAATGCATCCCAGGTGACATGGCTGTACTCAGCCGTTAACGCCATTTAGCCGCAGCCCTGTTGCCAGAATTCAGCAGGTGATTCATGGCCGAAAGGTTGATACCGGAGTCACGAACCTCTGTGGTGCGTGTGATTTGATCAATCAGACCAAGGTAGTTTTTGGTCTCAATGCTGACCATTTTAATGGCCCTGAAGAACGCAAACTCAACAGAATTCCTTTCATACGACTGAATGATGTTTTTTTCAGGCAGCATCAGGACAAACGATTCTGCGATGCCTGCCACATGGATAGTATGGTTCCTGATTTCGTTGGCCACTTTGATAGCGCCAGAGAAATCACTGTCTGCATACCAGGCCAGTTCGATGCGGCTTGACCGTAATTCTTTTGCCACGTCATTGAGAGCGACAGTAAGCTCACTGACATCAGTTTTGTTGACCGTCGAGCCCATCTCATAAACCCGTTCAACAATCGTAGGCTGACACGCAACCGCTTTGGGTTGCGGCTGGAGGCTGGCAAGAACCAGTGCCACTGCGGCCTGCAAATGCTGGATTTTAAATTTCACGTCGGGCTCCATAATCATCATCTCTCGACGAGGCGCTGCATTTTACTACTGAACTTAACTATATGCTATTGCATATGTGGCTGGCACAGCAAACAAGAAATTGAAATCCTCTATCTGGACGTGGCTTTCCGGATTGCTACCTGGAGTCTTTCAGCGGTTACGGCTTCCGGGAAAAGCGTGATGGTGTCGGAAGTCGCCCCGCTAACGGGCATGACGATGATCCCCGGCGTTCCGGTGAGTCCCAGCGCCTCTGCTAGGTTACTGTTTTTCTCAAGGGATGCAGTATGGTCGCCAGGAGCTGGGGCGGCCAGTCCCGCCTTTGACGCTGCCCCGTGAATATCCTCCACCGTCAGTTTGCCTTCATTATGGCCGGTGGCGTAGATGGCATTATGATAGGTGACATAGGCCTGCGCTCCTTTCTTTTGCCAGACCGTCAGCCCCTGCTGTGCTGCCTGAAGTGAGGCTTCCCAGCGACCAGCAAAAATTGGCCACTCCTTAAAGAGGTAGCGGACATCCGGCTGCGCTTTCATGACCTTCTCCAGTTCCGGTGCGAATCGGCTGCAGAACACGCACTGGTAATCAAAGAATTCAATCACCGCGACCTTTGCATTTTCAGGTCCGGCAGCCGGTGTGTCCGGATCATGAAGAAGGCTCGCCTGATTCTCCATCACGCTGAGTGCAAACATCTTCTGCTTACGCGCCTCCTGCTGTTCCTGTAGCTTTTTACTGACCGTCACCAGTATCTCCGGGTGGGACACCAGATAGTCTGCTGTGATTTCCCCGATACGTGCCTCTTGTTCCGGGCTGAATACCGGCTGCGGGGCCGAAGCGTGTGCCGTTGAAATAAAGCCAATGTATGTTGTAACTATAAATGCTGCTAATTTGTTTGCTTTCATTGCCTGATTCTCATGGTTTAAAAGGGAATTAGCGTTCTTTCTGAATGGTACGGGTGAGGGTCTGTTCTTCACGCTCCGGCATGCGGCCGCGTTCAGCATTTTCTGCCGCCCTGAGCATGTCGCGTTCAGCGTTTGCCAGATCTGCAATCACCCGTGATGCCCGCGACAGTTCACCGGATATCTTGTCAGCACCTTCCAGCTCATTTCTGACTTCTGCTGCGGCTTTCATTTCCTGTCCACCGGTGTTTTCCTCACCTCTCACCCTGGCGATCACATCAGCATCCGGGTTGAATGGTTCCGGTTTACGCGGGTTAATGTCTTCCGGTTTCAGTCTGACCACCTCTTCCTGCGGAATTTCCGTCAGCAACGACGCCGGCTGCCTGTTCCGTCCGGCGTCTTCATTGCGAACCTGGTCTGCCAGCATCTGCTCGCGCAGCTGCTGTACGTTCTGCTCGTCCGTCAGCGTGGAGACAATACCCGGTGATACATCCTGTTTTGTCCCACCGCTCACCTTAAGCAGCCATGCTGAAGGCGGCTCATCGCCGGTCTGCCAGACCACGCCGTCCTTCGGGTGATGTCGTACTGCATCGAGTGCGGCCGTCAGATCACTGGCCACAATCGTGTTTCCGGACTGACTCCGCTGCAGCACGGCACCACGGGCACGCTCTGTCATAACCATCCGGGTCTCCCCCTGCGTCATCCGGCCTTCCGGGCTGGCGACCAGAGAAACCAGGGCCAGGCCCGCACTCCGGCCATTGTTGTCATACACCGGCAGCGCCAGCGCCGGTTCGGGAAAGCGCCGGGTGGCCGGGATAATTTTTGCCGTCAGTGACGCGTCCTGCATGCCCTGATGGCGCACCCAGGCGCGGCCTATGGCCGTTTTATTCACCGGCTGCCCCATTGCCCAGATGGCTTTCGCCTGTTTCCGCTGCGTTTCGGGTGCCAGCGCATCGTGCGCCGTTTTGATATCCCGCTCCGGCGTTTTTACCGCCTTAACCCAGTCCGCTTTCCCGTCGGTATAAATCTGGACGTGCTCCTTCACGCGCGAGGCCGTGATGTAGAAGGCACGACGGGAGGCAAGCGCCTTACGCCCGCCTTCCGTGCCCTCAAGCGCAATGACATAATCGGTACTGGCCCCCTGAGCACCGTAACCGGTGACGGCCCAGCCGTAGTCGATATGCTGCTGAGCCCGGACGTTCTCCGGATTGATGGTGACGCGACCGTTCTCCCCCTTCAGACGAATATTTCCCGTCTCGCTGACCGACTCCACCGTATAGCGCTGGTTGGCCATCTGCCCCTGTTCGCGATCGGTCGCCGTGAACTTAAGCAGATCGCCGGTGCGGACTTCCATCTCGCTGCGGCAAAACAGCTGCACGTCGCCGGTGATCAGCTCCTTCGGGGAATACAGACCAATCTTCCCCTCCTCATCACGTACCGTCACCGTTCTGCCGTTACGGTCAACGGCCAGCACATCCTGGTAGCGATCGCCGCGTTTAACCACCATTCCAGGCTGCCAGGCCTCTGTTTTATTGAACTCATGGCGGGTATGGGTGATTTTATCGAGCACGGGCACCGTAATGGCCTTCTCTCCCAGTTCACCCCGCGTAGCCAGCGCGGCATGAATACCGGCATTTATAGCCTTACGGTCGGCGTTCAGCTGCGCAATGATTAGCGTGCGGGACCGTGCCTCCGGTGTGCGGCCTGTCCAGTCGGACACGATGTCTGTAACAGGCGTCTCCGTTTCCTGAATGGCACTCCCGGGGAGCGTGGCCGAAGTGTTACGCGCCACACGGTCAACCGGCTGGGTTTCAATCCGCTGAAGGGCCGCATCTATCCGGTTATCAATGATGTCGTGAACGGCACCGCGCAGCTGCATGTCCTTCTGGCGGACGATTTGCTTCATGATGGCCACATCCATCGGGCTGCGCTCCTGCATCAGCTTAAAGGGTGCGCCCACGTCGACCGCTTCAAACTGATCGATATCCCCCATCGAGACCGCGCGACCGCCGCCGCTGGCAATGGCCTGGAACAGTGCCGCCGTATCCTGGTTGCCTACCATTGAGGACTCATCGATAAGAAACACCTGCCCTTTATAGTCAGGCTTCCCGCCTGCGGCCGTGGCCTGATCATACTCAACGATAAAGGATTTGATGGTCTGCGCCCGGACACCGACGTCGCTCATCTCTTTCACCGCCTGGTGGGTTGGAGCAAGCCCCGTCATAACCGGACGAACGTCCGCCGGTATGGTCTCCAGTGCAGATATCACCGCCTTCAGCTGCGTGGTTTTCCCCACGCCGGCATAGCCCTGAATCCCGATAAACTGATCCGTGGTGCCCAGCACCAGGGTGGTCGCCTTTTTCTGCCCCTCAGTCAGGCCATTCAGCACGGCCTCGGGTACCTGTTCCAGCAATGGCTGCTGCGTACCTTTCCCTTCCTCCACCACGCGCAGAATGGCTTTTTCCATCTCCCAGGTCGCCCGGGAAACCAGCACCGGCTCTCCGCCTGCTGACACGCAGAGCAACTCGCCGTTTTTGACCATCGCCCCGATTTCATTCCCGATGGCCTCAAGGTCGGGATGATATTTCTGCGCTTCTGTCGCAAGCTTAAGTTCGCTGAACACCACGGTGCGCTGGTCATTGATGGCACGCCAGACGGCCAGCCCGGCGTCCGTCCGGACGCTGTCATGCAGTGAATCAACCGCCTGACTGACGTCATCATGGCCACTCAGGTTTCTGACCAGCTGCACGGGAGAGACACTGGTCTTCATACGCTGCATCCGGGCTTCAGCCCGGTCCTGCACTTCAGCGGTGAACACTTCCGCCCGGTGGCCACTCTGTGCCAGCGAGTTCATGGTCCGGGATGAGATGTCGCGGCTGTTCAGTGCGGCCAGCACCACACCGGTATCGTTATCCCGGCCGCCCGGCGCGGTCACGTAAGCATGTGACAGATAGAGCGGCTGGTCTTTTGGCAGCGTCAGGGTGTCTTCCCCCCGTTTAACCTCAATCCCCTTTTCACTTATCCCGGTCACCTCAAGACGGTCTTTTGCCTTCAGGCTGTGCTCACGATCCCCCGCCACGGCCAGCATTTTTTCGCCGGTTGCCACGCTGAGGGTTTCACGGCTGAAGAGACGCCAGTCAGCGCTGATATCCCCGATTTTCATCCGTGTCAGCACGCCGTCACCGTCGATTAGCGAGAGAACCCGCGTGTCCTCATGCACCCGGTCAATCACATACGATTTACGGTCTTTTGCGTCCGTGCGATCTTCAAGCACCATGCCGGGACGGTATGAACCCGGCATGCGGCGTGTTTTGCTGTCAAGCCAGACCGGCTGCCGGGCCTCTATCTCCACACCGTCGCGCCCCAGCTGTCCTGCGTTCTGCAACGCCTCACGCACCAGACCCGTCAGCTGCGCCTGTTCACGCCTGCCGACCACGACGGCGGTGACGTTTTCATGGCCGCCGCTCAGCTCGGCAAACCGGCTGGCCAGCGCTTCGTAACGGTCGCGTTTGTCCGGAATACTGACCACTTCGGCCTCAAGCCCCGGAGACGGCTCCGTGCGGCGGGAGCGGGCCACACCGGCGGACTCCAGCACGGACATGGCGTTACCGTTCGCCTGACGCCCGGCGCTGTCGAGAAAGACCAGCTGCGCATCCTGCGCGCGCGCTTCGCCCAGCAGAACCAGCGTCTCCTTTAGCCCAAGGCGCTCCGCCCCTTCGATAATCAGCGTGCTCTGGGGTTTCAGGTGAAAATCACCGCTCAGAACATGCTGCCGGCTGATGATCCGTTCCCGCAAATCGTCGGATTTTGCCAGCGAAATGGCGCGTTCGGCAGAGCTGGCCAGCACCTGCACGTCACGACCGTTCGCGCCGGCAATACCGGCCAGCTGCGCGGTCAGGTCACGGATGCCCGCCACGCCTGACGGGGCATTCATCAGAACCAAGGCGTCTTTCTCCACGACCTCCAGCGCCGCCGGTGCGTACTGCGCCGGGCGGGTGAAACTGACGACCTTTGTGGATTTGAGATGCTCCTGACTCAGCGCCTGGATCGAGAGTTCATCCAGGAGGTGAATACGGGAGGTGAAGACCCCTTTCTCACTGTCCAGCGGCACAATCATGCCGTCCTTCAGCGCCGCATCGATGGCCACACGGATATCCTGAATCTCCGGCAGCCGTTCGCTCAGCTCCGCCGTGGTCAGCATTAGTTCACCAAACGTAAAACGTGTTTTACTGTCGCTTAACTGCGAGATGGCCAGCCGGACTGCCTCAGCCAGTTCCGGGCGGGCCATTTCCATGTCCGGCTGCGCTGCGGGAAAGCTCCTGGCCACCGGCGTTTTTCCGGGTCCGGCCTGTGCCGGCTGACTCACTGCGTCAGCCGGCTGTGCTACAGGCTGACGGGACAGACTCTCCCGTTCTGCGGTCTGAGCAGGTGTGTCGGGACGTTTTTCTGCCCTCAACGACGCCTGCGGGGTAACCTGTTCAGGCCCGGCAGGAACCGGTGTCGCCTGAAGACCTCGCTCCGGCTGAGGCGGTGTGTCACGAAGACCTGCATCACGCGGAACGACGCTCTCCTGATATGCTTTCAGGTCAAATCCCTTCTCCTTCATTTGTCCCAGCCAGCGCTCCATCAGGCGCATACGCGAAGGGTCAACTTTCGCCCTGCGGGTGTCTTTCGCGGCCACATCCCGGCTGCGCAGCGTGGCTTCAGCCCCCACGGCCCCCTGAATTTCCCGGCCCCGGGAGGAATATTCGTCCCTGACGTCTTCCGGAACGCCCTTGATCTCCCACATGCCATGTTTACCGACTTCTTCTACCTCATGACCGAGCGCTTCAACCCGTTCACGCAGGGCACTGCGGTAAATTTTACCGAGCGTGACCTGGTGCTTCATGACGGTCTCGATAAACCCGGCATTATGAATGTAATCAGTGGCCAGGGCTTTCCATTTGCCCGCATACTCCGTCATGTTGGCGATGAGCAGGTGGGTGTGCAGCTGCGGATCAAGGTTGCGGGATGTGTCATGCGTATAGGCGGCGGCCACCATCCTGCCGGTATGCACGATGGACGTGACGCCGTCTTTCGTGTCGCGCGCAGAAATAAGCTTCTCCACATAGCCGGCCGCCACACGGACGGCATGGGTGTGCGCTTCCACCATTTCTTTATCGTTGCCTATCAGGGCCAGTATCGAGACACTTTTGGGGGCAGAAAAGGTCAGGTCATGGCCGGGACGGTGAATGTGCTTACCGTTAACCTCCTTGCCAAGCCGTGAGCCGTCCGGCAGACGGCCCTCAAGCACGGCCGTCAGGTCATCGCCACGGACATTACCCTCAAGGCCCAGCGCTTTTGCACCTTCTCCCATCCACAGACTCTGAAGACTGCCCAAAAAATAGTAGTTATCGGAATTACTGTAGTAGCCTGCTGCCTCGCCGGCTGACGCTACGGGTGCGACTGACATCATATATCATGCTCTCTGTCGTAATAATGCTGATCGTTTTCGTCGTAACCCGGGTCGTCCGCGTCACGGTGAAGTAAAATGTTCTCTTCTTCCTGCGCCAGCTGCCGGTTCGCCCGGTAAGCTTCTTCCGTTTTTACCGGCGCGACCGGCTTACCCGCTGTCGTCACGCTCAGGCCGCCGTCAGGCAGTTCTGTTACCTTCATTTCGAGATTCATGGACTCACCACCACCGTTATCTTCCGTCTGCTGCTCGCTTTCCGAAGCGGCCGGTCGCTGGCGTGCCCTGTGCAGCATGCTCAGGGGCGAGGCAACGGGCTGTTCTGGTAAGTTGTGACGATTGCGCAGAGCTTTGATGGCCTCGGGTACTGCTGGAGCTGAGCAGGAGGCAGACTCATGAGCGACCACCTGTGTGGAGGGGTGTGGCCTTTCGGATACGTCATCTGTTTTCTGCACCGGCGCGGAAGGTCGGATCGAAACGACGTTATCTTTTTTCTCTTCAGTGACGGGGGGTTTCACCGTGCTGTGCTTTTCAGGGGCTGGTTCAGTATCCGGCACCTTAGACTGGGTGGGGACGGGAGCCACGGCCGGCCGTACAGCAGGTACAACCAACCCGGTACTGACAGGGGACTTTCCTTCCACCGGCTTGTCCTGACGCGGTACAGCGATTTGCGTCGCAGCCGTGGTGCCGGCAGACGCTACTGATGCGGCGGCGCCAGTCACAAATATGGACTCCCTCCCCTTCTCCAGCGCTTCATCACCGCTCGGGAATGTAAGACCTGCGGCAGCAGCAGCGCGTTCGTTCTCCTGAATGATTTTTTCCAGCTCCGGGCTGAGCGCATCACGAATGTTGCGTTCTATCAGGCCTGCATGGCGTTTTTTCATGGCGCGGTACTTCAGCTTCAGGCGAACAACCGGATATTCACCCGGGAGACGCACGTAGAAGTTGAGGTTTGGCAGACGCATGATTTGCTCGTAGTCGACGATGGGATTATTGACCTCATCCTTGCCGAGGGACACACCGTCACGCACCTGGTCCAGACCGTAGCTGTTCTGCTCGCGGATTTTTCGCTTACGCTGGTTGCCCAGCTCTTCTTCCACCACCTTGGCCATCTCAGCACTCGGTGAACGACCGTACATGCGGGTGTTCATCAGGTCGAAGATGCTTTTGGCCAGCTCACGGCCGTAGACGTGAACCAGCTGCGCCATGTTCTGCATGCCCAGCACAAAACATCCCCCGAACTTACGCGCTTCAGCCAGTGTTTCGGCCAGCTCCGGGATTCGCTGAAGGCTCGGGGCTTCGTCGATAATGAACCACACCCGGCGATCACTGTTCTCACCCATGCTCTGGAGCATCAGCGTGGCCAGCGATACCCACAAGGAGATTAACGGCCTCACGCTCTTACGATGACGGGCCTGAGTGGAGATAAACAACCAGCTGTTGTCATAGCGCGCCTGCGTCATCCAATCGCGGATAGTAAAAGGGGGCCGGGTTCCGTCATCCAGTCCCTGTAGATAGCGAAGAGCTTTGGCGTAGTTAGTCACTACCGAGCGAATGGAAATGGCTGTTTTCTCGATCTTCTCTTCAACCAGGTTGGCTGAGGGCGTGTTGGCCAGATAGGTACGCAGATTTTTCATGCTGAGTGAGAGAAGTGTTTTGAGAAACTTCTCAATGCTGCGTTCCGGGTCTACAGACATACGTATGGCTAGGTCAGCGTAGATAGTGCGCGAGCTGGATACCCAGAATGGGTCTGAATCCCCTTCGACCGGGATAAGGCTGGCGGCCAGGTTGTCATAGTCGACTGCATCAACACACTCTCCCCACATCTGCCAGTTGGCACAGCGTTCATCGTGAGCGTTTAGAATGAAATCGGTGTCGGGGTTGTAATGGGTTTCGGTAAAGGTACAGCCGGAGTCGTAAATAATGGCTCTGTCACCGCGCTTACGGATGTGATCCAGAAGCCAGCGTATCAGCGTCGACTTCCCCACCCCGATGGTGCCATGCATCAGGAAGTTCAGCACTTCTGCCATCCTGACCATATGCAGATCACCCACCCGAAGGTCGGACAGTTCACCGTTTTTACGCAGCAGTTTATTGACTTCTGCCGGCTTGTCCGTCAGCTCCATGCCGGAAATGTATTCATCTTCGCTTTCTTTCCGCCCGATATCCGCGATAAACCAGGTCACCGCCAGGAACACCACCAGGCTGAAGATGCCACTGGCACCGGCCGCCCATTGCAATTCACGCAGACACTGATCGCCCATTGCCTGCATGTACGGGTCGGTATAAATCTGTGGTAACGTCATTTTCAGCACCATTGCCGTCGCGGTCGGAGCATACCAGTAGTGAACGTCGTATATCTTTGGCGTCCCCGTTGCCGGCATTAGATCGATAAAACTGCTGTTGATACTGGCGAACCACCACAGGGAGCCGTTATCCAGGGCTTCCTGGGGAATTCGCCAGAGAAAGATGGCGGTAGTCAGCACGGCGAACAGGATGAAGATCCAGAATCCTATCCAGTTGTTCACCTGAATGAACATGCGCCAGCGGTAGGCGGTCATCTGCCCGCCCTGGGTAAGGTTTTTTCCTGCGAAGCTCATAGAGTGTTGTCCGGCCGTTATCGCATCACCTGTCTGGTGATGTGTGTTATCAGGGAAGAAAAGTTAAAAAGGGGTGATGAAAAAATGTGGTATCGCGTGGGGTAAATCGTCGGGTTATTACATCTGACTCAGTTCATACCTGGCCTGCTGACATCCGTCCTCCCAGTCCTGGTTATTAATGTATGCAGCCACAGAACGGACTGACGAGGCCACATCCTTATAAACCGCTGAATGCCACTCCCGGGGTTCCAGATCATAAAGGGTAAATTCATAGCCAGCCCAGAAAGCAACAATGGTCATACCCTGCCCCTCAGGAAGTGAACCAAATACATTCATCCAGGCCCTTGCTGCCATCAGCTCGCTTTCCAGATGGATAAGCGACCAAAATTCAGCTGAGTAATCTGCACGTTCATTTATCTGATGCATCATGATGGACGAACTCCTTTGAAATTAAGGACGCAACGCTCGCCGCAGACAGGGCTGTGCCTGGCGCAGCCATGCGAGGAAGCGTCATTTCAGGGGGCTAACAGAAAGCACCGACGCACTCTGCTCGAAGTGAACTCGGTCTGGTGTCAGTTAGAAAGGAGAGGTACTAATTACCGCACTGAGGTGTGGGATATCTTTTCAGTGCGGTTTGAATGATAACGAGCTGTTAGCTCACTATTGTTGCAGGCGACTCAACCACCAACCGTAAACCCTTTCACCTTCATGCAACTGCGCCATGCTGACCCGGGTTTATCATTATCAAGTGAGGTAGACTCAACATAAGGGAAACCTTTAAGCTGATGTGTTTCCTGTGAGGAATCACCTACTCGCACAATAGTGGCTTCGTCTTTAAGGATTGAAGTTAATTTTGTCGTACCAGTTTTATTTTTGGAAGTGACAATTACTTGATCAGAACACTGACGTGCTGCTGCCATTTCTGGTTCTTCCTGGGATGATTGAGAAGAACAGCCCACGAGAGCAGCCATAATCAATGTCAAACATACAATTCCAACTTTTTTCATATCTATTCCTAACCTTAGGTGTAAGAGCGTTTTTTCAGCTCAATAATTACATGATGCCAGCGATGGATTTCGCCAGCTGTGCTTCCAGGACAGGTTTCGCCTCTTCGAACTTGAGGTTTACCTTGTTGGCATTAGATACCACACGGGTCTGGTATTTGGCGCGGTTGCCCTGCTCTGAGCTGGTCTGAACCTTCACGCCTGAAGTACCCTGTTTCAGGGCAGAAATGTTGTCGGTAGTAACGGTCGCTTTGCTACGCTCGGAGATTTGCAGGTCGGTTACCATCGTATAGTTGACGTCTTCAACCATTGCATCGGCAGCCATACCAATCAGTCCCGTGGCCAGCCCTACACCCAATGTCGCACCTGCTGAACTGGAGTTGTACGCGGTGATGCCTGCTCCCAGAGCTGCGCCCATGGCTGCTCCTTCATAACCTGTTTTGAGGAAGCCCTGAGCATCACGCAAATCCATTTTTTCGGCTTTCAGCACGTTTGCCTGAATCCAGTAGTAGGCGGTGTCCGGAGAGCTGGAGACGCGGTAGCCTTTCGCGGCCAGTTCATTTGTAATTTGTGCCTGTAGCCCAGACATGTCCTTGTCGGAAGTATTACGGATCTGCAAATAAACAGTCTTCTCGGATGATGGCTCCAGCCAGATGGTCTCACTCATCTGAGTTTTGACATCTAGATTACGCTTCTTCACCGCGGTGGACATGGCACCACAACCTGACAGTGCAAGAGTAGAAGCGATCAGACCTACAACGGCTAATTGTTTTAATTTCATGAATTCTTCCTGTGCATAGAAAAACGTCCCCGTTAGCGTGATATAGCTAACAGAGACGTTATCGGCTGATTTGAAAGGTAATTTAGTTTAAAAAGATGATTTAGCTTTGATTACTACAATAATTAAGGGGGCCATTGCCCCCTTACTTTCAGTATCCCCGGTTAGGGTCATACGTATTTGAAGGTTCGTTGAAGTTTGTTCCCCAACTGTTTCCGTGTATATCCAGGCCAGAGATGCCACCAACCATTGGCATTCCTGACGCAGGGTTCACAGGTATTCCGTTGCTAAACGAATCGTTGAAGGAAGTATTCAAAGGAATATTGGTTATGCCACCATCCTGGATACCCATTTGACTGCCTGAAAAACTGATAATTTTGTTGTCAGTAGTGCTTATGAGCTGAGCTTCATTATCTGTCAACACATGAGCTCTCCCATTCCGGATAACATATACCCGGCCATCATCTTCATCCTTAAGAAGGGTATTATCCTTGTAAGTAATAGGCCGTAAGACTACCCCTACAAAGATGAAAGCTATCAGCGAGTGAACAGCTATGCCTGCTATTAAAGCACTTTCGGTATCATTTCCTACAAATTCCACCAAGAAAGTTAGTAAGACTGCAAGCAGCGTGTTAAACAGTAGAGTCGCTTTTAGATTCATCCCTCTTTTGCTGCTTCGTAACGACCAAAAGCAGAAAATATAGATGGCGCTGGGGATTACTGATAAGAGCATGCTCTTAGCCATAAATGGCACGTCAAAAAGTAATTGCAGGCTTAAAGAATAAGCTGCATAAATGCCGATTGGAATGAAACAACAATAAGCACTTACCTTTTTGGTCATTTTATCCTCCAGTTTTCTTCCTTAATTCTGCCACTCTCTGTTGCAGCTCATCTGGTTGGAGATCATTAAACGGATTGAGTTTACTTGATTGATCCAGTTCAGCTTCAGCACGACCAAGCTTGAATCGCCCTTGACCGATTAAGTTTTCTCCTTTCAGGATATCACTGGATGCCTGAACAGTGGATTGTTTTTTATCAATTACCCCAGCAGATTCGTTGATTTTATGTTCACTTTCAGATCTTTGTTCCGCTACACGTCGCTGGATATCATTTTGTGGACCAAAACCCTGACCTGACTGTTCATGCAGTTTTGCCTGGTTTTCTTTGAAAGACGCCTGCATAGCATTACCCTGAACCCGCTGCTCCTCAACATTCATGGTTGCAGGGCTATGGCTCATTTCGTTCCTGTGGCCTGCTGCTCCCCCTTGTTCCCGTAAGGTCCCGGATTGGCGTAATTCCTGCTGCATCCCAGCGCTGGAGTCAGAGCGTTGCCTTTCAGTCGAATGTCTTCCGGTATCATGATCACTGGATTTAATGGAGAGGCTATCCTGTTCGCTTCTGTGAGTGCCTGACTGGATTTGGGAGCTTTGTTCCTGTCTGCCGTAGCCAGAATGTACTTCGTTATGGCTGATTTCCCGTTGACCGGCTAAGTTCTCACTGTCTGTTTGATTTTGCGCTAACAATGATGACTCATGGCTACCCGAAACAGAACCGCCTGTTCTCACAGACACGCTCCCCCCCCCAGATGAAACCTGTCCACCGTAAGTGCCCGCATATTCCGTCACCTGAGACGCTCCGTCTGTATGGTGGTTCCCCGTGTCGTTCGAATTATAAGAGCCACTCTCGACAGGGCTGTAACGTATACCTCCATCATTACTTGCCGGGCCTGATCCTTGCTGACTGCCGAGGGCTGGCTGAACCACGTGCTCACCACTGAATGCTGCATGCTCCTGACCGCTGGTAAGATCTGAACGGCCCTGCTGATAATCCCCCATGATTTCAGGTTTGAGACGCTCATTAACGAACTCCATCGCTGCTTCGCGCGCCGATGGCGCACTTGTCAGCATGGACTGAGCCTTATCACCGTATTTATTAGCCGCCCAGTCCACAAACTCCTGCGTATAGTTTGTATCGAGGCTTGCACTCTGGTTCTGCGCAACAGTGGCCATCCTGCTGAACTCGCTACTCTGCGTCGAACTGGTGGTGTACTGATGGTACTGGCTCTCAGCATCATTAAGCGTTGCGGCCAGCTGCTGAACATTGCTGCTTGCAGCATTCTCGGAATGATTCGCGCCATCAGTGATTCGGCTACTTTTGACCATATCCATGCCCTGGCGGAAGTCATTAACGGCCTGGCTGTTCTGATCATGTCGCATATCTTGCGAATGGGAATCTGAATTCTGAATTCCTCTTGAACTGCCCGTCGAATGCCGCAAATCGCCAGAAACACTTCCTTCAGCACCAAACTTAACAACGCCCAGATTAAGTCCCCCTCCGGCTGTCCCTTTAATACCTGCTGATACAGACCCCTGATTACTGATATCCATCAAATTGTTATAGGCTTCCTGCGTCGAGATATTGTTAGCTTTCGCATAGCTTTCAGCAGCCGACATCATCATGCTGGCGCCGCGCGTCGCATTAGTGGCCTGGCTGTTTTCACTGCCTCTGATCAGGCTGTCACTGGTACCGGTCTGGTTAGACAGCTGGGAGAGCTGTGACCAGCCACTGGTGACGCTGTGGTTGTAGCCATCGAGCGCCGTCTGCGCCTGAACCTGCGACTGACGGGCTGACTCCTGGAAACCACTGCTTGCCAGCTGGCTGAGCTTCATGTTCACCGGCAGATTCGACATTGCACCGGAACCGTCGATAACCGTGTGGCCACCGGCCGTCTGGGTCTGGGTTGAACCATTATCCGCCTGCCACGTCTGCTGCCCCTGGCGCTGCACCAGGTTCGTGTCCATCTTGTTCTGGCTGACATTGTCCATCGACATGTTGTTAAACGACCAGTTTCCATCCGCAGTGGTCGCTGCCACACCGGCAGAGGTGAATGCACCTGAACTGAGTATGCTGCCGGTAACCTGAGAGCCAATTGCCGCCGCCCCTCTGGTCAGATAGAACGAGAGCACCGGAATGGACAGTGCCAGGTAGCCTGCCAGATTCGCCACATCAGAATGTTGCAGCGCAACAATATCCTTGTTGGCCAGAACCAGGGGCGTGCCTCCGGTCTGGCTCTGTAGCCAGTAGTTTGAGGCATAGTTCAGAATCGCGAACATCACCGGCCACATCTGGAAGTAAATAAAACCGCAGACATAAATCTTCAGCGTGTTAAGACCGAAGAGGGTATGGTTCGATGCGGCCAGCGCAATCATAAGCGGGAACAGGCACACCAGAATCAGCATCAGCAGGGACTGCGCAAACGGCAGTGTACGGGTGGCCAGTTCGTTACCTGCTGCCCAGCTCAGGCGTTGTTTCGTTGCCGCGTTCTCTGTGGCCAGGTTCAGCAGGTTGGCGGTATCGGATGAGCGCGCCGCAAACCCTTTTATCCCCTGCCGGACTGCGCTGTTGGTAATGTTATTCTTCATGATCTGCGCGGCTGTCATGCCACCGGAGTAGAAGTAACCGTAACTCTCCCCCATCGCGTTAGACAGTAAGGCTGCACCGTTCAGTTTGTTGCCAAAGACTTTACGCGTCAGCCAGGTGAACGTTGCACTACCCGGGTTCACATCGGTATTCGCCAGGGATTTAATCTCTGTTGCGGCCTGCTGACAGGTCAGGAACTGGCGAGTGGTCGAGGTCATTTTAAAAATGCCACGCAGCGGACTGGGATTACTGGTTATCAGCGTGAGCGGATCGGTGGAGTTCAGTAACTGGTTAATCGTATATTTCCCGTTCAGCAGAATATCGCCGATCACACAGTTTTCCACATAGTCCGGCAGCATCTGTGCCAGCTCCGGATTCTGCGTGGAGAAGTCGCTGGTTTCCGCCACAATCTGCGAACCGAACAGCATCCCGGTTTTGCTGTAGGTCACCGAGTCGGGTCTGGCCATCAGCATGTCGTACACTGACGCCATCTTGTACCCGATACTGGTCGTCAGCGACGCGATGGCTGCCAGCCCGACCGGTACATTATCCGTTTTCCACACTGCTGCCGGATCGGAAAGGTCAATGATTTGTACGGAACGTTTCGGTACCAGCAGGATGGATGTGATGACCATAAAGATGGCCAGCCACTGAACGAAAACCATCGGGTTGCGTTGTTTAATGAAAGTAAACAACACGGCCAGCACCCCGAAGGTGCCGGCAATGCGCAGTAAAGTGTGGAAAGTATTCTGACCGACAAGGGTGACAACGGCGTCCAGCGCCGTTTTCCACATCCCCCCGCCATAGATAGTGTATATCTCAAGCATCAGCGATCACCCCAGTGATAGTTGCTCTGATAAGAACCTGAAACGATGGTGGACACCTGCTGTTGCAGGTACTGCATGTTGCGGTCGATACCGTCCAGCGCATTCTGGTCTGCCGCTGACTGTAATTTCATGTCGGCCAGCAGTCCCTGAGCGTGAATGACGTTGTCACGCAGTTTGGCGGCGGCTTCTTCGGGGAAGTTCTTGCCGGCCAGTGACAGGCTTGCCTGCTTCACAAGCTCCTGGAGGTACTGGATCATCAGGTCCTGGGCAATAAAGTCGGAAACCTGAAGCAGATACGTCGCGCTCATGCCCATACTCTGGGCGTTGGTCAGGTATTTCAGTACCGGTACGGACGTGGTGTTCACGAAGCCTTTTTCCTGATCGGTCAGCGGTTTGTCATCGACAAGTTTGTTCTGCATGGAAATCATCAGATTTTTGACCAGTGTGACCAGAGCGCTGGACTCAGTAATCGTCAGGTTAGTGACGACAGGCCCAAGACAGAGTGTTGCCTCATCGCACCCATAGACCTTCGCCGTTCCCCCCCGCATCAGAACTTTGATCAGATCGCGGTTATCGACCAGTGGTGTCAGGATTGTCACGCCTCCGGTTTTATTGAAGATGATGGAGCCGACGGTACTCATTACCAGCTCCTTCAGCGCGCGATCATTAGCGAGCAGCCCGTTCTTACTGAGCGTGTCCCAGATAAGGTTTTTGTTTTTCAGCACCTGGTCTTTTTCTGCATCCCCTGCCCTGGCCGTGACCTTATCCCCCTGACCTCCGACAGTGCAGCCCTGACGGGATGCAGCCCAGTCGGCAAACATATTGGTTTCACCGGCAATGTCCTGACAGATTTTCTGCTGCGACACCTGCGTCACCGGCCACAATCCGCCGATAATGCCCTGCGCAGCCTGACATGAACTCATGTTCATGGAGTTAACATCACTGGCCAGCTTCTGAAGAAAGTCTTTTGCCTGTTTCAGCTCCGGGACCATCGTCTGTAGAGCCAGATCGAAGGCATAGCCGGCGGCGTTGCTCATGATTTGCTTTACGAACCGCTGAATTTCCTCACCGCTGATCATGCTGAATGACCCCAGGTAGGCATCGATACCACCGCAGCCGGCGTTCAGGGACGGCAGCTGCATCGAGATCAGCTGGACGTTTTTGACGGGGTTTCGCAGGTAGACCGAGCCGCCGGAAAAATACCCGGCCGCCTGCCCCTGCCAGGCCTGCGCCTGGGAGACGTTGCCGCTGTAGCCCAGTTTTCCAAAGAAGCCGTTCAGGTCACCGTTGACATCGGCCTGAGCCGGCAGCGCAGCCAGGCCTGCGAAAAAGACCAGGCCAGCGGTTATAAGTGCCTTGATCATGCAATTTCCTCCCTGCGTTTCCGTACCAGGCTCTGACGGCAAACGTACAGCCCGGCGGCGATGGAAAAAAAACCGATACTCAGCGAGATGAGAAGAAGTACCGGAAAGTCCAGCAGGCAGGTCGTCAGCTCAGGGCGGTTCATGACGCTGACCACCCGACAGGCCAGCCCGCCATAGAATGCAGCGGACACGAGCAGCGTTACGCTGAATAACAGCCACACGCGTTCGGTACGCGAGAGCGCATACGAATTTGTAGTCATTTTGTAGTCCGGTTGTATTACTGAGGGGTGACCTGCGTACTTGCAGGCATGGGCGGCAGCGCTTTCGGATCGACGTTATCCATATCCGCCTGAATCAGGCTGGCCATACGGCTTTCAAGTGCGGGAATATCCATCACGCCCTGGGTCAGCGGATACGCTTTCAGGGTGTTGACGTTGACCACAAAAGCCGTCGGTGTCGCAATCGGCAGACCGTTTCCGAAGAAGGTCACAATCTCGTCTGCAATGGGCGATCTAAGATCGCTCTTGCGCGGTACCATCGGCGTCGGAAAGGAGACATCGCCGCCACCGTCCAGGGTGTACGGATAGACCTTAATTGCATGCTCATCAGCCCAGCCCTTCAGCAGCGGATCGAACTTTGCGCTGAATTCACAGTGAGCCTGCATAAAGAGCACCACGGCATAATCTTTCATGTTTGCCCTTCGTCCATCCGGCAATGCCATCAGGCTGGACGGTGCCGGAACAGGAGAAGCGGTGATGGCTGCAGCAGCAGAAGGTGGGGCGGACTTTGCTGCCTCAAGCGCCATCAGTTCTTCGCGTACCCCGGCATGTGTCAGCAGAGGCAGGGACAACAGCAGCAAAGTGAACCCGGTTTTAATGTTCACGGTCGACCTCCTTGTGCGTTTGCCCTCTCTCAAACCTGAACCAGCGGTAGCCGGCATACACCACCATGCCGGCGGCACCGGCCCACATACCATTGCACAGCCACAGCAGCCCCTGCTGTGTATGCTCCACGGACCAGGTCATCAGTTCGCTCAGTACGCGTGCCATCGTGCCCCAGAAAATCAGTCCTGCGAGAATAGCTGGTTTCATTCCTGTGTCTCCCTGTTCTTCCGTACCAGAACCGAATGTGTGTCTGGTGAAATACGCTTTTGGGCAGCAAGAGAGAGACGACGGGAAACAAACCACAATCCGGCACCAAACATTACCGTCATCCCCCAGAAGTTTCTCAACGTTGCATCCACAGAACGCGCCCATGAATCGCTGTCCACGTAGCCACGCTGACACAACACTTCAGGAGGGGCTTTCTCTAACGCAGGAGCGGGCTTTAACTTCTCTCCGGGCTCTGGCGGTGAAAAGCGACTGACCATCTCGTGTTCATTAACACACGCCATCACATTGCCGGCAGGTACGCCGTCAGTCAGGTCATGAAAGGTCGTCAGGAACTGACGGGACAGTGAGCCATCATACGCCGCTAACATCACCAGGACATACAGCACCAGGGCCGGGCCGAGGACAAGGGCGTACAGGGAAAATCGCCCTGCATCACGGATGAGGGTGAAAAGTATTTTTGTCATAAAAGACTCTCAGGAATTGGGTTTAAAACCGGTGGCCACATTCAGGAATCGCTTTGACAGGTCATCCTGTGTCATGAAGCCGTAGGACAGGGCACGGTAGTTCTGGTTGCGGGGATCAACCAGGAAAAGCGCCGGGAAATGTGTGATGTTCATCGAGCGGGACTGACCGGTATCCGGACGACTCTGCGGCAGGCCTGGTGCCACCTGGCCGTCGACCGAGACCGGGATAAGCGAAATCCCGTTGGTTTTCGCGAAGTCAGCCACCACCCCCGCCATCTGCACGTCGATCGGGTCGCTGCCCCGGTAGAAGTAAAACAGGCCGTAGTGCTGCGCCAGTTGTTCCACCGCATTCTGCCGGGTCTGCTGATCACGTGTCTGAGTAAACGGCGCCATGCTGTTGTAGTGCGGGTATTCAAGGTTGTAATCGAGGTCAGGATGGCTCAGCTGCGCTGCCGCAAAGGACTGGCTGAACATCGATGCCCGGTCCGTCCAGAACTTCTGCCAGCGCAGGAACGTCGCCGTATTTTCCCGCGAGGGGTACAGGATGGCGCGGTTAAGCGCCTCCTGTGTATACCCTTTCAGCACCCTGGCCTGCTCCATCGGGGACATTTTGCTGAGATCCGGGATGGCTTGCGGTGCTGGCTGCTGCGGTTTTCGGAGCTGCTCAGGGGGCTTTTTCGGTTCGTTGTACCAGGACCAGCCGGTGAACGGCTCTGCCGGCGTCACAATCTCCTCGCCCAGTGCCGTATGGCTCGCCAGCGCCATAAGCAGGCCACAGAGGGCACGCTTCATTTGCCACCTCCCTGCTGGTTCACCTGCGCTGCGATGCGATCCTTAATCTGCTGAACCTGCGCACTGGTATCCGGGATTTTCTGGTTCTTCATCAAATCCTCATAGAAATCCGAGAAGTTGATTTTATCGAAGTCGATACTCTGCAACTCCGGTACCGTAATGCCCCGGCAGTCCGGGCTGTCGCCGCTGCCGAACTTCACGCCCAGTTGATCACGACGCCCCTGCTCCTGAATGATACGGGCAAGTTTGCCGTCAAACACACAGTACACCTTACTCTTCTGGATACAGGCCCCCAGGACCTTATGGTCACAGCGCTCTCCCACACTGACGGTGATTTTCTTGGCTTTGGCCTTACCGAGAGCCAGTTCATCATCGTTACAGGCAGCAAGTCCCGTGTCCTGTCCCCAGCCAGAATCCTTGCAGCAGTTGGAGAAGCCTGCAAACGCCTTACGGCAGCTCATGGCTTTACCCGTGAAGGCCCTGACATCTATAGTGCTGTTCTGATCCCTGACATCTTCTGCCGCAGAGGCCAGACCCGCGAGTTTGGCCACAGCCGTATCAAACCCGTTATCACCGGTACCGTTCGTCTCATCGCAGGCGCCGGACTTACAGATATACTCCCCGCCGCAGACCAGACCACTGGATGACCAGGTTTTCTGACACTGATACGTTTCTGACTGATGGGTACAGATGCCCGACTCAGTTGTTGTACAGGAATGGGAAGAGAGCGTGCAGGCGGGATTATCCATCAGCGAACCGCAGTTCCCGCGAGAACTGGTCCCCGTCACATAGGAATCTGAATATGCCCAGCAACTGTTTGTCTGGCTGTACTCCTTCCCGTCGACAGTGATGGTACGCGTGCCGCCTGGTTCGGTACAGATACTGCCTGCGCTGGACAGGGCCGATTTTTTGTCAAAACCACAACTTTCAGTCCAGGTCGTCTGTGGAACCCATACCTTTGTACCGGTACGGTAAACGATGGTGATGACGAAATGGTACATTTGATTTCTTTTCCCGTCTTTCCAGACGTTCACGACTCTTTCGGGTATATTCTGTTTGTTGTTAATCGTAATTGTCAGTGCCTCTCCTTCGGAGAAACTCTTCCCCGGTGACAACTCATACGAACCAGACGTTTCGTACATCGTCATCAGCCTGCCGAGTGTTGTGATGTTCAGGTACCAGATATCGTTGCTGAACGCTAAGTCCTTTCTGAACGTATAGCTCATCTTTGCCGAATAGACTGTCCCTTCCGGCATGGTATACGTTACTTCAGGGCTACTGACGTCCAAATTGTCTGAATCAATGGTAATTGTCTTGTAGCTGTAATTATCCTCATAATGTCCGGTGATACTGGCTGTTCTTCCGCACGTCTGGATCACGGCCACATCCCGGTCGCAGGTAAAATTCTCAAAGGTCGATTTTGAAACCGTCGTCTCTTTACACTGCTGGCTGCTGCCATCCATGATCCCGTCAGCCGTACCCTCCGTATTTTTACCAGTAGTGATAAAGGGCGCATTCGGATCAATCGTTGGGGTCGGATTTTTGGTGCCGGAACTGATCACCGACTGTGCCGCGTCATTTCCCTGCAGGGCAGCCTGTCCTTTTCCCGCCAGACCGCCATCGCCCCCGTTTACACCACCGTAATACCCCTTTTCCGGTGGGTTCGCGGTATAGCCCGGTATCGCTCCGGTGACCGCGCCGGGATTTTTCAGAGCACCGGTTCCTGCGGCAGCGTTCCCCTTACCAAAACTCGCACCCGCCTCAAAGGCAGGATCAGCGGCGACAGCGAAAAGCGGGAACAGCAACAGCGCAGTTGAAAGCATTTTTATCATTGGGCGGCCTCCAGGAGATGGCGTGCCGTTGCCGCGCACTCGCCGCTTTCAGCCACTTTCTCAAGGGCCTGTTTCAGGGGCAGGCTTCCCCGGATAACGTCATGGTGGCCAGGACAGGTCACCACCAGGGCAGGTACCGTGGTGATGTTGTACTGAGTGAACAGCGTCGGATCGATTTGCACGCCGGCGTCCCTGTCCTCCTTACTCAGCTCAAACATAGCTGCCGCAGTCTGGCGCATGTCGTTATTGACGAGGCCACGCAGCGTTGGCGGTATGTTGTAACGGCGGGCCTCCTTCAGCATCGGCAGCAGGCCTTCGCGAGGTATGCCGAGGCTTACAAAGTAAATCGCCGGGAAGGTGTCTTTTTCCCCCATCGTGGTGGTCTGACCCCCTATATTTCCCTGTAGTCGGGTAATAAGATCCTGTTGCGCCTGCGGTAACACGTATGAACCGGCAGACTGGCTTTGCAGATCGTCCTTCATAGCCGCCAGTACGTCCTGCTGACCTTTGATCCAGCTATGGTCAGTGACGGAGATATCAGTCTGGGCGCTCGCCACGACCATTGGTGCGAAAGCAACCATGACGCTGAACGTCAGCGCCCGGAGATAAGCGTTTTTCATTGTCATGTCCTTAAAGGAAGACGCAGTTACGTTTGCGCCAGAAGAGGTAGCCGAAGTTCTTTTTCGATGAAGGTGAGTTGTGTGTGGTGCCCCACAACTGCGTACTGGCACCGAAAGGGTGGCAGTTGTTCGTTTCTGGGTACATGTTCACCATCTGGTACCGCCATCGTTCCTTGGGAATGATGGGTGAAGGATACTGGTTGCAGACGGCGGTATCCGCGCCGATGGAGTTCCAGACCAGTCCTTCACGGTGCATCTTAAAGGCCATTCGCTCACCGACGAGCAATGAGGCCTCCAGCGGGGAAAATTCACCACTGGTATAGCCCGTCAGCGGGTACATTGACCCCTGACTTCCCGCACACCAGAACAGCGGTGACAACGGCAGGCCAGCTGACGCGGCGGCGGCATCAGCCGCGCATGCGCCCTGGGCAACCAGGTTACCGAAGAGTGCCGCTTCGGGGTTAATCAGCATCGAGAGCGTGCTGTCATTCCAGAGAGGATCGACCTCAGACAGATAGGCAATGTCCATGTCTCCGGTCTGCAGACATCCCAGGCTGGTGATGATGTTAAGCCAGAAAATCAACGGGTATTTGTACCAGTGAACATGGTAGAACGCGCCGGCGGCGGGCCTGTCACTCTGCCCGGCTGTGCCTGTGCCGGTACGCCCCAGGTCGATCTTAAAGCCGCCCATGTTGACCATCACCCCCGGCTCACGTGTCACATCCACCATCGCCATCGGCTCCCAGAACCCGATGGCCAGCCCGATGCGATACAGAATACCCACCGGACAAATCTGGATAGGCGAGGACGGGTTGGTTGTGTCTTTCTGAGGACCGGAAGCCAGCTGGATATTACCGAGCGTCATCGGAAACAGGCATTTCCAGCAGACGTCAGTGATGGGATTCACCCAGCGCCCGTCGCCTGCGTTGCTGGCAGCAGTGGCCTGAACCGGCGACCAGGACATGAAAACAAGCATCAGGCCAGCAAGCCATGAAAAACGCTTCATTTCACCTCCCGCAGCCAGACACAAACCGGGCCGTCATCAGTGTCATGAATGGAGCCAATGAACCAGCCTACACCCGCAGGCGCCGAGGGCTGCCAGTCGCTGATGTCGGCTACGCCATTTTCCCAGGCGGCGATCACCTGCGGAGGCGCATCATTTTCCATCCAGCGGGTGGCACAGGTCAGGTTGTGCAGACGCATCCAGTCGCCGAATTCTGACTGCCCGGCCTCATCACTGGCGGGGGTAAAATAGCGTGGGTGCGTCCAGAAGCCGTTGCGGTCACGGGTAACCGTCACCGGCCTGACAGGATCAGGGTGAGTCATGGGATATCTCCGGGCGTGCCGCAACCACCGGACGGCGGGAGGGCTTAAGATATGGTCAGTGGTTTTTGGCTTTATCAGCCGCTTTCATGATGATGGCCAGACGTTGTTCCTGGCTCATTTCGTACAGGGCAAGAATGGCTCCGCGCAGCACATGCGAGGGTTTGTACAGCGGGTTATCGTTGAGGATTTCATCCAGCTGTCGGGCCGAACCCTCATCGTGACGTACTGACGAGATGGTGACATTCCGGCCCTTTTCAGTATCAGGGTCTTTTTTCATGGCGTTACCTGGTCGGGGGTTAATCGGAAACCGGGAAGACATTCAGGCTGAGGCGGAGCGCAACGCAGTGAGCACCGAACATCCTGAAGGTCAGCGCGGTTGAATTAATGGGTCGCTTTTGCAGGTATCACAGCGAAAGCATAACCGCTGTCATCTTCGTAGCACGCTCCGCTGATTTCACCCTGTGCAATCCTGTGTGCGGCCTGCTCTATAAAGAAGGCAAGCGTACCCTGTGTATAAAATCTCCCTCCCTGTACCCGGACAATGAAATGCCGGTGTCCAGATGTCATGAAGAGTGGAAAATGTCCTTCGGTGATATCGTCCGGAAGCTCACATCCCGCGGGAGAATTAAACCAGCCAGGCGGCTCGTCAATCTCCTGCTGCCGGACCTCATAATTCAGCTCGCTGTTCATCACGTCAGCGACAATACACGTCGGTTGATGGGGGAAAGATGACTGCATTCTCACTTTTTCAGCAACATCATTGATGATGCTCACCACATCTCTGGTCAGTACAGCCTGTGTGGCCCTGACATTGATGGCTACCTGTTTTAGCGGAAAGGATGTCGGGGCAAATTCTTGTACCGGTTCTGTAATGTACCAGCCCTCATGATCACATCCACGGATAAGTACATTGAGCAGCATGCCAGCGTACCCGTCGTTCACCGCGTCATCTTCAATGTCTTTCGTCCTTTGTTCAGACATTCTTGGTGATGTGTACCACTGCCGCGCCCGAAAAACCCAGCGACTGATCGTCAGTCTGTCTTCCAGTGGTATTGCCACCACACGCCGGGATCTATCACGCGTCAGTTCGTAGCCCGTTTCAGTCAGACCGTTTTCCAGCCCGCGAAGCATCGCCTGGTATAATTCCCGGTTAGCAAAGGCATGTACCGCTTCAGCATGTCGGGCACTGCCAAACTGGGCCGGCGGAACGGGCATTCCCGGTCGACTCTCCCACGCCCGGCGCTCACGCCGGGCACCTGCCAGGTACTGAACAACAAGCCAGCCAGTGAGCAACCCAACCACGACAAGAATACCGGTCAGGCCTTCAGTGTCGCGCAAACAGGTAAGTACCCCCTGTAGCCCCTCCGGACCGGTGAAGCAGGTGATTAGCGCCATGCGTTCATCTCCTCCATTCTGTTGCGGATAAGCCTGACGAGGTAGAAGGGAAACGCCTCATCACGTTTTTCCAGCGCTATCGGCTGAAGCTGGTTCCCCACGCACCACTGACGCCAGGCACCGACAATCAGCTCCGGTTGCCATGATGCAATTTCAGGGTACAGCTGACAGAGGCGATTCACATCTTCGTCGCAGCCTTTGGTTTCAGCATCGTAGCCAGTCATGCGGTGAGGCATTCCCGGCACCACTGCATCGTGTCTTAATGACATTCGGTGCTCTCCTGCCCTTCCCCCGCAAATAACCTGTCGAGACGTTCGGAAAGTGACAGCGTCTGACCCTTTTTACGTTTCGCGCTGTCCTCGGCCCGCATATTCTCCAGTAAGAGGTGAATGATGTAATCCGGGAAACGTTCATCTCTTTTCGACGGCTCCCGGGCTTCCTGCTGATGCTGATCGCACCAGTGAAGCCAGGCTTTAGTGACCAGCACCGGATGCCAGGAATCCAGCTCCGGATACAACGTTTTGAGCCGCTCTGCCGTCCCCATTCGGGATGTAACAACTGAGGCTTTACGGGGTTGTTTAGCATAGCGGCGATGCGGAGTAATGGCCTGCCGCAGGTGTGGAAACAACTCTCCTAATGTGGTTGCGCTCATTTTTTTGCTCCTGAAACCGGAATTTCTTCTACTTTCATCACGCGGCCGTCGCGTGAGATACGCGCGGGGACGTGCTCAAAACCAAATTTACGCGTCAGTACGCCTGCCTGGTCGAAGTAGATACGTTCGTTCAGCGCATCGCTGGTTTCCTTAATGTTGCCGTTCACCAGGATCACCTTCAGGTTCGTCTGGCCGGCAAGCTGCTGCCGGGTCCAGTTCACCTGCTCTTCATCATCGCCATCGATGAAAAAGAGCACCTGACTGAAAGGCACCTTATCCAGAGGATTGACCGTGTCGCCCTTACGGGCGATCACGTTGCCCTGCATGTCAGTGATCGTCTCCTTCACAGTAAATGTCGGGTCCCAGGCAAAGCTGCGGTATTCCTTCGCTTTTGTGAGGCCTTCCACTGGCGTCGGACGAACCGCATGCTCCTTCACCCTGTCCGTTGCCTCCCTGCGCAGGCGGTCAAGTTCGCCCGTCTGCTCCATTCCTTTCAGGCGGTTCTGGATAAAGGCCAGCATGTCCTGCTCGGTTGGTTCAAAAACGTTACCCCAGGTACCGAGATCTTTCGCCCCGCTGCCGGCGGAGAGCATCATCAGCAACATCCCCATCAGCTTTAGTCGTCTTTTCACTGGCCCCCCTGAGTGCGGCGCGCAATGTCGGCACGGATCTCATTCGTGATATCCCGCTGGTCGCTCATCACCGCCGGTTTCACCAGAATGATGGCGTTATGTGAGGCCTGCCATTCACCGAGACTGTCTGACAGCGCGGAATTGAAACGCGTTGTCAGCACCCTGGCCTTGTCCTCATCGAGCTGCAACTGGGCGGACTGTTGCATGAACAGGTCGACTGTCCCCTTCATATCGAAGACGACGATCTCCGGCTCAGTGGATTTCATGTAAAGCCATGTTATCCCCGTCATAATCATCTGGGAGACAAGCACAAGGGTTGCTAATTTCATGCTTCGGGAGGTCAACCATCCCACCATCGTTACGCCATCGCGGACGGAGTCACCGTCATATGGCTTGTCCTGTTGTTCACTCATGCCGCTTTCACCCATTCCTCAAGTTCACGAAGTTCACTGCCGAATTTCTTCTCCGCCAGCAGATACGCCGCTTCTTCCGCAGTGGCCCCGGCCTCTCTCTGCAATTTCTGCATGAAGGCAAAATCCTCACCACGCGAGCTGAACATGGCGCGCGTAACGGGGTCGACGAACAGGCGGTGGAAGGAGCTGTATTCACCGGCACTTATCAGCAGGGAGCTGTAGCCGGTCTGTAGCGCAGGCTGGAAGCCACGTATAACTTCTTTTTCCATGTCTGAGAACTGATCCGGGTTATCGGCAAGGTATTGTTTAAACGCCTTCGCATCCTGCAACAGGGTGATTTTGGTGGAGCTGTTGTTCCAGGCCGCTTCTGCTTCCTTACTGGCGCTGAAGTCCTTGATGCCCTGGGTGATGGTGATGAACGCGCCACGGTGACGACGCACGGTGCGGTAGCCAGTTTCGATAAACCGTGCCGCGTGCGGGTTAGAGCCACCCAACAGGCGCCAGGCCTCGTCGATGATGCAGACTTTTTTGAGGTCGCGCGGGCTGTGGTACATCTTTTCCTGAATCGCCAGGATGAGTGAAAACAGGATGGACGAAAGTAACTTCGGCTTGTCTTCCAGGCTCAGCAGCTCCAGCACCGCGAACCGGGTGTCACCATCGAGCGTCGGGTTGTCAGCGTTGAAGTATTCACCGTCCGGCCCCCAGGTGCAGTAGGTATCGAGCAGCATGGCCAGCTCAGCGAGGCGAGCTATGATGGTCGGTTTGTCTGCAAATGCCTGATTGATGTCCTCATTGGTCAGGTAGTTATGGACGTCATCAATACGGGCTTTGTTTCCTTTTTTCTCCCACGCATCCATCACCGCTTTTTGCAGAATCGCTTCACAGACACCGTCCAACGGCTGGGTCGGGCTTGCCAGCACCGTCAGCAGACGCACAATACCTTCCGCAGAATGGTTGATGTCTTTGACGTTGGCGAACGGGTTAAAGCGCAGCTTCGCGCCGTCAAGATAAACCCCGCCGGCCTGATGACAGTAGTTCTTGTAACTGTCACCCATGTCGATTACCCAGGCGTACCCCCCGGCATTCAGCACGTCACGCAGAATACCCTGCGTCAGGAAGGATTTTCCCGCGCCTGAAGTGCCGGTCACGGCGATGTTAAAGTTGGTACTGCCGTTCTCCTCACCAAACATGTCGAAAAATGCCACCTGGTTGCGGTATGTCGGCAGCGGCATACCCACGTTGGACAGCTGGCGTTCAGCCACGACCGGCATCAGACTCACCGCGTTCCATGATTTGGCACGCAGCGTTGCGCCTGTCATCTTCAGGTCTTCCCACATCCCTTCCTGCATAACAAACGGGAAGCCTGCCAGCCAGTTACGCATCTGCTGGTAATGCACCGTCACCATCTCCAGTTCATTTTTGCGAAATACGTTCACGGCAGCCAGTTCGCAGGCCTGCGCGTCGGTATTATTGTCAGGCGCAAACAGGGTCAGGTTGAAATAGGTATTACAGAGCGCAATTTCGTTACTGCTCAGCTGTTCACGAGTACGCCGCCATTCTTCCGCCGCCTTCTTGGTATTGGGGAAAAGAGCCGCGTAGGCCGAGTTGGCTTTTTTTGACAGATCCTGGTCTTTACGGAACGCCTCACTCTGGCTTTTGGTCTGCTCCTCCAGCTCGGTAGTCCAGGTCAGCATAAACGGGCAGGGAATTCCGAGGTCGGGAAACCGCAGATTCTGGAGGTTATCAGCCCCCTGCCAGAGCGCAAAACGACGCGGATTTTTGCTGAGCTGCATATTGATGATGCGACATGACGATGCCGGCATTCGCGTCCCTCCCGTATCGAAGGTCTCCGGCAGTTCCATCCGGATATGAGACGGATGCACCTTAAGGTCAATACCCGGGTCAACTACCTGGCGGTTGAGCTTCTCGTCTTCGTTGTAGTCCCCGGAAGAGGTCAGCACCTGCTCCTGACGGTAGTTCATCTGCTCTCGTACCGCAGACAGGAAACCATTCACATCGACGTTCATGCTGTCGATACGCGCGGCCCCCAGGGATACGCGGATGGTGTTGCGTATCTGAATCAGGTCATCAATCACCCGCTGCGTCTGGGAGGCGCGTTTCAACGGCTGACCATAGACAAGAAAGATACGGTAGTTGCGCAGATAGAGCGGGTATTCGCGTTCGTTGGCCAGACCGTGCAACGCAGAGCGCTGCCAGAACGCGCGAGTGATTTTATTGAGATGATCGGCCATCCCGCCTTTCCACATGTCATTACTCACGCCGCGATCGATACGCTCACCGACGCACTTGCTGGCAAGGAGAATGACAGTCACCGGCGTTTTGCGGGGCAGCTTTTTGCGCAGCATGTCGTCCAGCGCGGCCATGACCTGTTCGTTAGCACCGGGTAACGGAGCAGCTTCCATCATGAAACCCGCAGAGCCGGCATTGACGAAAATTTCATTTGTATCGTCGTAGTACCGGTACGGCAACGCAGCAACCAGGGACGGATAGTCCCATGTCTGGGAGAGGTTATTTCGTGCCGTGGCAGCACCGTCTTCCTGCCCGCCGTTTTTCAGCATATCCATCAGGCTGTCGACAAAACTCATTCCCCGCCCTCCCCGATAACGCGGTAGCTCTCATCCCAGTGGGATTTGTTCTTCACGAACTCGACCACAGCCGGCTGATGAAAGTTGTCGTCAGTGTCCACCCAGGGCGCAATCCACAGGCGCTGCGTCGCATCAGGAATGCGCTGAGCAGGGACTTGACCCGCTGTGTTGACTGCAACCGGCGTTGCATGACTGGCAGAAGCCAGAGGCGTCACCAGAGAACCAGGCGTCCCCGCCGGGGCAGTAGTAACAGGACGAGACGCAACCGGCCTGGCGGTGGTCGTTCCGGTTGCTGCGACGGAGACAGGCCGGAACGGATTCACGACCGGAGCCTGATTTCGCAGTGCCGGCAGGGTTTCACCCGCAGGCTTTTTTGCGGCTTTATCGGCCGTCAGGTCATCCAGGCTTTTACCCTGTGCGGCCAGCCTGTTGGCCTCACCGGTCGTCAGACACTGGTCGGTGGCAGTCTTGTTACAGTCAAAATCAGAATTGAGACCGGCGCAGCCGGTCAGTGCGCTGCACAGCAGTGCAGCACCCAGTAGTTTTTTCATGGGTAAGCTCCGGTTTAAATTTCAGGGGGGTTCAGGGAAGAATGGTGCTAAATACGTATACCAGCAGTGCAATTGCTGTATTACGTTTCATTTGTCTCTGTTGTAATACTCAGGTGCGATACGCCACAAAATACCGCCTGTACCAAATGCAACGATGCTCCATATGCTGTTGTGGCCTTGCCCGTAGAAAAAAAGGCTTACCACTACGACAATGCATAAGAGAAGAAATGTTCCGTACAACCAATCAGCCAGCCTCCTTTTCTTGTTCACTGTAATGTTTGTATCGCGTTCTTTTCTTCCCCTGTCTGGCTCCTTCATTTGCTCTCCTCAATGCACTCAGCCTTCTGGCCAGGTTCCTGTTCATCCAGCCATCTGGTGAAGCTATAGCGTTGTCGTTCATCTCGCTGGCGTTCGAAAAGCGCACGCGCTTCTTTTTCGTCTTTGAGCCATGCAGCAACGTCATCAGGCTCTATTGCCCTTTTCTCATTCACTGTGCGGCATAGTGCTTCGAAAGCATTTTTATCCATCGGGTTTAAGGTCTGTAATGCCTCGTTGATTCGCCCTTCCCAGCTGTCCGGAGCGTCTGCTTTCTTTGAGCTGGCCAGGAATAAGAGGAAGCCGAGCATTGCACCGAGAACAACAAAACCATGCGTTTGAGAGACAATACCGTAGAGGAAAATGCAGCACGGAATGGCTGCTACGCACCAGAATATCCGGTACTTATGTACCTTTTTGCCAGCGCGCCATTTCTTCAGGTCTTCTTCGATGATATCCAGCTGTGTTTTAAACGACATATACAGTACCTCCTTAGTTGATGGTGTCACCAAGGCGCAGCTGACTGGCCTGGCGGAGAACATCATCAGGGTTGATGTTTCCGACTGAGGTGGTGCTGGACGCTGTGGTCTGGCTCGCAGGTTGCTGAGTGACGGCGTTCTGCGCGGCGTTGCCGGCTTTCTGCATTTCCTCTTTCGCCTTCGCTTCCTCAGCATCCTCGATGGTTTCAAGGCGGAAGCCTTTCTGGAACACAACAGTAACCAGGTTGCCGGCACCAATATCAATTACCGGGTGATACTGCTCTGCGCGCTTAATCCAGTACTGGCTCAGCGTATCAGCAGCCTTACTGGCCCCGCCGCCAAAGCCCTGCTTAAACACATCTGCCGCGCCAACGTCAGCTGTGGCGCCGATGCCCACGGATGGCGTTGCCGCCGATTTGATACCCTCGCCAAAGCCAGACAGGAGGCCTGCTGCCCCCGCATAGCCGACAATCATGCCGTTTCGCATAACGGGCTTACCGCGAACACCACCTTTACCCTGATAGCTCACGTGGCCATCGAACGTCATATCGACATGTTTGCCGTTTTTCAGCACGCAACTGAGTGATTTCGTTCTGACAACGCCGCGCTCGCTGGAGATATCACCCCAGATTTCACCCACCACAAAGCAGCCGTCTGCGCTGTACTCTTTGTTGTTGGGCATCTGGATGTTCCCCAGCAGACGAATGGTGACTGGCTGGGTGTTCTGCTGACCGGTGACGCTGGCGTTGGCGTCAGCGCCTTCAATCAGGATGGCATCAGAGAACGAGCCGGACGGAATCCAGGGGAGTCTGGTTGGCTTTTTCTTCAGGCTTTCATAGCTGAATTTTGTGGTCGACAGCCCGCCCGTCATACGCTGACCTGAGCCGCCCGGATAGAACCCTGTACCCTGCCCCATGTTGACACCAGTGGCGGCCGGTGCTCCTGTGGGGGTCACAGTGTATTCGGGAGGTCGGGCCTGACCGGCAGCAACGGGGCCGGGGAGTGGTGTTCCGTTCTGACCGGCAGGTGGTGTCTGCTGGCCAGTGGTCGCGTTGCTGCCGGGGGCTTTCGAGAGCTGGTCATTCAGGCGCTGAATTTCTTCATCCTTTTTGGCCAGCTTCTGTTCAGTAGTGAGTTTGTTCTGCTCAAACTGCTGTGTGAGTGTTGCAAGACTTTGCTCAAGTGCTGAGGTCTTTGCCTGCTGTTGCACCAGCGCTGCGTCACTAACCTGTTGGTTAAATGTTGCCGTAACCACGCCAGTCAGGTTTGGGGCTGCAACTGGTGCGGGTTGTTTCTGAGCCTGCTGATACTTGCCGTACCATATGACACCGCCCGTTGCAGCCGCGCCCCCTATGATAACGGCGGCAAGGATAGCCAGTTGCTTTCGGCGAGTTTTAAGATTTTCATTCAGGTTCATGGGCGGGTGTCTCCGTCATCTGAAAACACAATCCAGGCGTAGCCTTCGCCACCGGCGTACAGTTTGTTTTGTGACAGCATTACGGCTCTGACGCCCTTGTGCCAGAAGTCACGCTCGCGCAGGTCGCGGGTGATGTTTCCGGGGTTGCTCATCCGGAAGCGCACGACACGCAGGTGGTTACCCACAAACTGGCGTTCCGGTGTCAGGCGTACATCACTGGCGGGTGTGTATACCGGCATGCGGCTGACCGGATATTCCTGGTAGTCGTCCGGTACCTGGCCGTTGACTACGGCACGGGACAGTGCGACCAGCGTTTTTTCGTAGGTCTGCCCTTCTTCCCATGCCTTCGCGTCGTCATTCTTGCGAAGTGGTGGTGATGCAGGGGTGAAGCGCAGTGTTTTGCCATTACCCGGCTGCGGCCTGATGTTAAGGCTCAGGGAGGAGCCGCGGTCGGTCTGGATGAACAGCGTGAAGTTCTGGCCGACGAGGGGAGACAGGATAAGTGCTCCGTCATCGGTTGTGCTCTGGTCGTAGGCACCGGTTGGTCCGCTGATGCTGGTAATGAGTTCTCCGTCGACAACAACCTTGCTCGGGTTGGTGTTGCTGAGTGTGACGTTAAAGGCGGCGTCATTCTCAAACGGTATGGCTGCGGGTGCGGAAGCGGCCCGGAGGCCGCCTGTGAATAATCCCGCTGCCAGAAACACAGCAGCAGCTGCCGGTGAAATGTGAAATTTCATGGGCAGTCCTGTCAGTTAGTGGTGGATACCGGCTGAAGTTCTTCGAAGCTGTTGAGGTTAATCACACCGTTCCGGTAACTCAGCTTCAGTCGGTAGGTTTTTTCCTGGTCTTCCAGTGGGGTGATGATTGCGCCGTTGGTGGTGGAGGATTTCAGTACCCCGCTGTACTGCACGGAGCCATCGTCCATGACGCGGATTTCTTTCGTGTCGAACCGGGTGGTTATGCCCGCTTTTTTGATGTGTTCAGCTTCAATATCCAGGGATTTCTTGAGTACGTCCCGCTCGGCGGAAGGGACGAATCCAAGAATCATTTTCTGGTTGTTGTCGATGTTTTCCGGGCTTACGTTCAGTCGCCAGTAAATAAAGGAAGCGGCGAATTGTGTCAGGCCGGTGGCATCCACACTTTTTGAATCGGATGCGAACGGGCGGTTAAACGTTAATGGCGTGGTGATGGTTTTCTGGGTGGTGGCGAAATACCATGCCAGTGAGCCAGTCAGTACATTCCCTGCGCCCATGAGTAAAGTTAAAGCTGAAAGACCAATAAACGCATAGCGGAGTTGTTTATCGCGCTCTCCTTTAATATTCAGTTTCATGAAAACTATGCCCTCCAGTGACGGAAACTTGAGTCGGGTATCTGGCGAAATGTGACTTTGAATAAAAGTGATGGCAGGTGCCAGTAGCAGAAATTAAGCAGCCAGTATGACCCCTGCCCTTTTTTCAGATATCGGACAAGAAACCAGAGCAGGCCTGCAATTACTCCAAGCTCGACCGACATGTTGTTAAGCACCCCCAGTAAAATAAGGGGTGCGGTAACAATTAGCTCATCAATCGGCAAGCCTAAATAACGTTCCTGCTGGTTCAGAGTTTCCGGGAAGTAGTATTTATCTTCTTCCCTGCTCATCATTTAACTCGCGATGCCGAAGGCGACACGGGTAAAGATAATTGCCATCACGATACCGACGAATACCAGCGGTGAGCGAGCCTTGATGTAAATAAACAGGCCCATGATGATTTCGGCAATGTAAAACCATTTAATCAATGATGAGCCAGAACCGAAGGTGGAATTAACCGTGGTGTTCTGTGAGGAAAGAAGGTCGGTTCCGCTGGCGAATGCCGGGTGAGTGACCATAAGTGCAATTAAAAAAGCGCCTGCTGACTTTAAGTAAAATTTAGTCTGGCGATTTTCGCGTGCTTTGCGGAATAAAGACGCTACCGCCCATCCCTTACCGACGTTAAGGGCACTGCCTTTGGTTAACATGATTGTTTTCTCCGAAGTAAACAAAAGTGAATCGCGTAAGTGCTTGTTTACGCGGGCGCAATTGTCCCATGACCCTAAAAAAAAAAAACTGTGATGCATGTCACACTTCCATATAATCATTCGGATTTATCTGAATATGTAAGTGAGTAGGCTTTGCTGACCAGAAAGTTCAGAAATGGCCTGCGGGATCTATAGCTATGAAAGTTAAAGAGAAAATGTGGGATGGTCGCGGCCGTCCAAGGAAGTTTCAGCCGGGTGAAGCTGTGGAATGGCGGTTGCGGGCTCCTGATAATTTGCTTATGGAGCTGAGAATATGCGCCCGGGCTGGCAACAGGAGTGTAAATGAAGAAATTATTGCCAGGTTGTTGCTGTCCCTTAATTATCAAACCGGGAAGCCTGTTATTAAAACAGCGGAGGGAGAGAGGTTAATAGCTTTGGCGGTGAGATTTGAGGAGTGGCTTGGAAGATTGCTTGATGAAAAGTCCGTTGAGGTTGGGGGTGAAATTAAAACACCGCTCAAGCAGGAGCAATTGTGGGTGTGGCGTGAGGGTGAAAGAATTTTGCTCCCTGGGAAAACAACCGGCTACAGTATGCGTATTCCTGAGAATCTTGCAGATGAAATCAGGGCAATGGCGAAGGTGCATAACCGTAGTCTTAATGACGAAATGCTTACCCGCCTGATGAATACGCTGGGTTATTTCACGGAAAGGTTACTTGACCAGAACGAGGATGCGCAGGCGCTAAAAGTGCTTTGCATGGAGTTTGAGGTGTTCCTGAAGGAAAAAATAAGGGAGGTGGAGAAAGGCGAGCATCCGTGGAACGAAAGACCGTCTCAGTGATCGATTCTGGCCGGAGTGTTCCGGCCAAAGTTGCTAATTTATCCTGCAAGGAAGTGGTCTTTTTCGGCTTTATCTTCCGCATCGTTAATTGCACTGATGTTGGTGTTTATGAGTTCTTCCAGTTTCACGCCAGAGTCGGGGCCTTTAAGTGTGACGAAGATGTCAGAGACAAGGGCGGTCAGAATCATAATACCTTCGCGTGACCCGGAAACTTTTTTTATCAGGTCACGTCTGAAGCCATCCAGGTCAAATGTACTTCCCTCTTCTTTCGATTTGTAAACCATTAGCCCAAGACGTACTAATTCGTTGACAATTGATGAATAGTTCATCTCAGATGTGGTGGCCCCTTTCTGTAGTTCTATTTCAAGAATATCATGTATTTCGCGGTCAATTTTGTCTTTAAAGTAAATGTTCTTTCTTGGCATAATAATGTCTCGATGTTCTAAGATAGTGCCTGATGCGGCACTGCAATGGCGAACTTTAACAGCTATCAGTGGTGCAGGGTTCAGGTAACCATCTGATTTTATAGATAACCCATCCCTAAAAATGTGTGCTAATCAGGCACTACAGTGTGTGTGCATTAGGCACTATGAAGTGTGTGGTTCAGGCACTGTCTATTTTTAAGTTACTCTAATAATTGAATACACACAATCCCCACACTTCAGAGTGCTGTATTAGCACACATTGCAGTGCCTAATCAGGCACTGCAATGTGTGTTGGGCAACACACTTTAAGCCCGTATACTCAAAAATTACGAAAATAAAAACCACTCATTCCACTGAATTTAAAGAAAAAAACTGCAAGACGAAGTCTTGCGTGGGGTGTGATGTTTCAAAGGGTTAGTAAAGAGCGGCATGTTAATACCGTCTACTGCTCTGACATGTTTATTTCGGACAGGTGTTAAATCCCTTCATGAGAGCGCTCACGCGCGTTTGTAGTGAATTAACTTGATTACGACGATCCGCCGGGGTATTTTTTAAGGCGACTCTCCAGAGCCCGTGTATTTCGTTAAAAGGCCAAACCATGAAAATATCGTTACTGCCTGCGGCATTGCTGACTCTTTCCATGTCTGCTGGCGCAACTCCCCAGATGTGCTTTGATCAGGCCGGGAAAGATTATCAAATTGATCCACTGCTGCTTATGTCAATTTCGATTAAAGAGAGCCATCTGGTACCAGATGCAATAAATGGATCAAACAGGAATGGGACAGAAGATGTCTGCGGGATGCAAGTAAACAGCTCTCATTACGGTAAACTTAAAAACTTCAATATTACCCGTGAGCGCCTGTTGAATGATCCATGTATCTGCGTTTATACGGGTGCATGGGTACTGGCGCACAACTTCAGGTCATACGGAAAAAACTGGGACAGCGTTGGGATGTATAATACGGGGCCGAGCAAAAAGCTCATTGCGAAGCGCAAGGCCTATGCTCAGGATATCAAAAATATATATCGTGTATTGCTGGCAAGAAAAAAGTTATTTTCTGAACGTCTGGCGCCAGCTGCGGGAAAGGAGCATGAGATTAAAATTGCGGATACGGCCTCGTTACATAGCGGACAGTAAAAAGCCGCTCTGTTGAGCGGCTTAATTTTCAGGCCTTCAGTTTTGCAAACTCCTCAGCCATTTTCCATAGAACCTGATTTAATTTGATGTCACCATCAATTCCGGTGACTTCCCGCGTTCTGGTCAACTTCCCTTTTTGCGTTCTGCCACGAATCCCCCCACGGATCACATTTTCCTGCACCACGTTAAACGTGGTCCATAAATCCTGGCCTCTGTCGAGTACCCGGCGGGGGTTAATAATTTGCTCCGGCGTAATCGGCGCTGGTTTTCCCTCGTACTTAAGTTCCAGAGCGGTCGCACCAAAAAGGCGCTGCTCAGGCAAAGTGAGCTGAATGCTTTTCATGAGGTCAATTTTTTCATCAACCGCGTCAAATGTTTTCAGCACCGTGTAAGCGCCTTCAATAACCTGTCCGACAATATCCCCTTTGTGGGGTACGCGGATTTCACCAAAATCCTTCCATGCAACCAGACCATTACTGCAAACCTGACGGAACATACCGGGGATCATTTTATAGCTGCTTGAACCATCATGGCTATTCAGCAGAATAATTTCCGGTACTTCTTTTCCGTTAATCTGGTCATGACGACGCAGCCGAAGCATATGCTTTGTAAAGTCGCGTTTATCCTGGTCACGTGTACGTGACTGAGTTGCATAATACGGCTGAAAACCTTCATCACGTAAACGATCAAGAATGTTTATGGTCGGGATATATGTATAACGTTCAGAACGTGAATCGTGTTTATCCGATGAAAACGCGCTCGGAACGATGAGCTGTAATTCCTCATTCGTCAGCGGACGGTCTTTACGGATCGAGGTAGGCATACGATAGCGGCTTGCGAAACTGACCATTTTTATTTACTCCTGATTATTTAGTAAGTGATGAAGGAATAACGCGGTGAAAATTATCCAGCGGCATTGCAGCTGCCACCGGGCGACCATCTACAACCCAGACAGAGATATAATCCGGGCATTCGTCATTAATTAACGTCAGCTCAGTGGCATTCTCTGGCGGCGTAAAAATTGCCGGTTGTGGCTCCCCTTCCGATGCTGCCAGGACCCAGCAAAACAGATCCGTGAACTGGGACGTGGTGAGGTTTGAATCACATCTTCCGGTAGATTCTTGAGCGGCGGTTTTGACGTTGACGTTTCGTGTGTGCATCCTGGTTTTCTCCTGTGGTGATGGTGTCCATCTCCCTGGTGAGTTCTCTCGCGGCAAAGGGCAAAGGAGCAACGGCGAAGGGAGGAAGGAAAGGGGCGGAGACTAAAGTTTTTGCGGCACGCAAAAACTTTTGGCGGAGTGCATTTCACCCCTTGGATGACGACCCGACGGTGCTACGACCAGCCCTCCGCGTGAGGACGCACGGGGGATGGCTTCACCGGGGGAACAGGATGCACACACCCGACACGTCGGAACGGCGTGGCGCCATTAAAGCGACGGCATCAGCCGGCGCGGTGAAGGCGTTCCGGACGGCACGGCCGGAGGAGCCGCAGCCTTT
>Ga0157363_1000125_pt1 | contig 57826 bp, 47 predicted proteins | sample AttsexASBM1_FD_111477 | JGI IMG/M metagenome (GOLD analysis project Ga0157363, IMG submission 111477) | Fungus gardens microbial communities from leaf cutter ant in Ribeirão Preto, State of São Paulo, Brazil - Atta sexdens ASBM1 | ecosystem: Host-associated > Fungi > Mycelium > Unclassified ... | reverse complement strand
GGCTCAGCCAGCGGCTCCTGCTGCTGAGCCGGCACCAGCCTCTGAAAAACCGGCGGCACCGGCGGCAGCGAAACCTGCCACTCCGGCACCGGCGACGAAAAATGATTTTGCCGAAAATGACGCCTATGTCCATGCCACTCCGGTTATTCGCCGTCTGGCCCGTGAATTTGGTGTAAATCTGGCGAAAGTCAAAGGTACCGGTCGTAAGAACCGTATTCTGCGTGAAGACGTACAGGCCTATGTCAAAGATGCAGTGAAACGAGCAGAGGCTCCGGCGGCTGCGGCGGGTATCAGCGGAATGTTGCCGTGGCCAAAAGTTGATTTCAGCAAGTTTGGCGAAATCGAAGAAGTTGAGCTGGGCCGTATTCAGAAACTGTCAGGGGCTAACCTGAGCCGTAACTGGATGATGATTCCGCATGTCACGCATTTCGATGAAGCAGATATCACCGAGCTGGAAGCGTTCCGTAAGCAGCAAAACGTGGACGCTGAGAAGCAGAAACTGGATGTGAAAATCACTCCGGTGGTATTTATCATGAAAGCTGTGGCTAAAGCGCTGGAAGCCTACCCGCGTTTTAACAGTTCAATTTCTGAAGATGCGCAACGTTTAACGCTGAAAAAATACATTAATATCGGTGTGGCAGTTGATACGCCAAACGGTCTGGTGGTTCCGGTATTCCGCGATGTTAACAAAAAAGGCATTATCGAGTTATCACGCGAATTGATGGAAGTCTCTAAAAAAGCCCGCGGCGGTAAGCTGACCTCCGGTGATATGCAGGGAGGGTGTTTTACTATCTCCAGTCTTGGCGGACTGGGGACCACGTCCTTTACTCCGATTGTCAACGCGCCAGAGGTTGCCATTCTTGGCGTCTCTAAATCCGCGATGAAGCCGGTATGGAATGGTAAAGAGTTTACCCCTCGCCTGATGCTGCCATTATCACTGTCCTTCGACCACCGGGTCATTGATGGTGCCGATGGTGCACGGTTTATCACTTACATCAATCAGGTGCTGTCAGATATTCGTCGTCTGGTGATGTAAAGCAGGATGGATAAGGCCGGTGAAGACCGGCCTTATTGCTATTTACGCAGAATGACAGGTTGTTTTTTTGGCTCAGCCGGCCCTGCCTGACAGGGATGTGCTGATACCGGAAAAGTCGTTTTTCTGTTCAGACAAAGCCGTTTGCAGTTTATTAACAATTCTGTAAACTCTTGCGCTAAACGCGTCCCGGTGGCTAGCTGAAGGTTATCACCGATAACCACTGGCGTCGGACCGCCGGATAGTCAACTAAGAGGTCATGATGAGTACAGAGATTAAAACCCAGGTCGTGGTACTTGGAGCGGGCCCTGCAGGTTACTCTGCGGCTTTCCGTTGTGCCGATTTAGGATTAGAGACAGTACTGGTTGAACGCTACAGCACTCTGGGTGGTGTTTGTCTCAATGTGGGTTGTATCCCTTCCAAGGCGCTGTTGCATGTGGCGAAAGTGATTGAAGAAGCCAAAGCGCTGGAAGCTCACGGTATTGTCTTCGGTCAGCCACAAACTGATATCGATAAAGTCCGTACCTGGAAAGAGAAAGTCATTAACCAGCTGACCGGCGGCCTGGCCGGTATGGCGAAAGGTCGTAAAGTTACCGTGGTCAACGGGCTGGGTAAATTTACCGGCGCCAATAGCCTGGTGGTTGAAGGTGAAGGCGGTGCGACGACGATTAACTTTGATAACGCGATTATTGCTGCCGGCTCACGTCCGGTGAAATTACCTTTTATCCCTCATGATGACCCGCGCGTCTGGGATTCTACCGACGCACTGGAACTAAAAACTGTACCTGAGCGCCTGCTGGTCATGGGCGGGGGAATTATCGGTCTGGAAATGGGTACGGTTTACCATGCGCTTGGATCACAGATTGATGTCGTAGAGATGTTTGATCAGGTGATTCCTGCGGCGGACAAAGACGTAGTGAAAGCATTCACTAAACGTATCAGCAAACAGTTCAAACTGATGCTGGAAACGAAAGTCACTAAAGTCGAAGCCAGAGAAGATGGTATTTATGTCTCGATGGAAGGCAAAAATGCCCCGGCAGAACCACAGCGTTATGATGCTGTGTTGGTAGCTATCGGACGGGTACCCAACGGTAAAAACCTGGATGCCGGTAAAGCGGGAGTCGAAGTGGATGATCGCGGATTCATCCAGGTTGATAAGCAAATGCGTACCAACGTACCGCATATTTATGCGATTGGTGATATTGTCGGTCAGCCAATGCTGGCACACAAAGGTGTACATGAAGGCCATGTCGCAGCTGAAGTCATCTCTGGTAAGAAACACTATTTCGATCCTAAAGTGATTCCTTCTATTGCTTATACCGAGCCGGAAGTTGCCTGGGTGGGTCTGACCGAAAAAGAAGCCAAAGAGAAGGGTATCAGTTATGAAACCTCAGTCTTCCCATGGGCAGCTTCAGGGCGTGCAATTGCCTCTGATTGTGCAGACGGTATGACCAAACTGATTTTCGACAAAGAGTCACACCGTATTATCGGTGGGGCCATCGTCGGGACGAATGGCGGTGAACTGTTGGGTGAAATCGGTCTGGCTATCGAAATGGGCTGTGATGCAGAAGATATCGCACTGACTATTCACGCTCACCCAACGCTGCATGAATCCGTTGGCCTGGCGGCAGAAATTTACGAAGGTAGTATTACCGACCTGCCTAATCCGAAAGCGAAGAAAAAGTAATTTTCAGATTACGGCGAAAAACGGCTCCCTGCGGAGCCGTTTTTGTTATTCCCGGGAAATTAAAACCACTGACCAAACCGGCGGCTATAGAGTTGCTTCATTGTCTGAGTCAGCAGGCAGTAACCTGCCAGAATAAGCAACAGCCACGGGAAATAGCTGAGGGGTAAAGCCTGTAAGTGAAAATTAACGGCCAGTGGAGAGTAGGGCAATGCAATGCCGATCACTACGACGACCAAAGTACTCAGTAATACCGGCCAGCGGGCACAACTCTGCAAAAAGGGTACTTTGCGGGTTCTCAGCATATGGACTACCAGTGTCTGTGACAATAACCCTTCTACAAACCACCCTGACTGAAACAGAGACTGACTTTCACTGCTGTGAGCCGCAAAAACGTGCCACATCAGGGCAAAAGTTGCCACATCGAATACTGAGGAGACCGGCCCAAAAAACAGCATAAACCGGCCGATATTGCCCGCATCCCATTGCCGGGGTTTAGCGACAAACTCTTCATCCATTGCATCCCAGGGTAATACCATCTGTGATACGTCATAAATTAGGTTCTGCAGCAGTAACTGAATCGCCAGCATCGGCATAAAAGGGATAAATGCGCTGGCAATCAATACCGAAAACACATTGCCAAAATTTGAGCTGGCGGTAATGTTCAGATATTTAATAATATTGCCGAAAGTCTGACGACCGATTCGCACTCCTTTTTCCAGCACCTGCAAATCTTTCTCCAGCAGGATTATATCAGCTGCGTTTTGCGCAATCTGAGTAGCATTATCTACAGAGATCCCGACATCAGCAGCATGCAATGCCGCAGCATCATTAATACCGTCCCCCAGGAAGCCAACAGTTTCTCCGCCAGCCTGGAGCAGAGTCACAATCCGGGTCTTATCAGAGGGGGTCAGCCGGGCAAAAATGGTATGACTTGCCAGCTTTTGTTGGAGAGTGTCATCATCCATCGCAGCAATCTCTGGTCCCTGTAGCGGGTGCCCGCCTTCCAGTCCCAGTTCTCCGCAGATTTTTTCAGTGACTTCTGCATTATCACCGGTCAGCACTTTGACCTGCACGCCGTACTCTTTCAGGGCGCGTAATGCGGTATCGGCACCATGTTTTACCGGGTCAAGAAACAGCAGGATACCGCACAGAGTCAGGTTCTGCTCGTCGTTAAAATTCAGGCGGCGCATTGACTCTGTCATCTCTAAAGTTTTACGACCCAGTAGTAGTACACGGTATCCTTCACGGTTATAACCAGCAATTTTATCACGCAGCTGGCGATTTAATTCAGGGGTGATCTCAGTTTCATGGTCTCCGGAGAGCAGGTGCTGACAGCGGGCCAGCATCTCTTCGCTGGCCCCTTTGCAGATCAGTTGTTGGCGGCCATGGTCATCATAAACAGAAACTGACAGACAGCGACGAGTGAAGTCGAAAGGTAATTCGTCAGCTTTACGGATATGCATCAGACGTCTGGCCATACCATGAGCATTCGCAAAGCGATTAATTGCCCTATCCATCGGGTTATCAATTCCCTGCTGGAAATGGCTGTTCAGCCAGGCCATTTCTGCCACCCGGGGATCTTCCTCCCCCTGCAGGTTGAGAGCCTGCTCAAGGACAATATTATCGTCAGTCAGAGTCCCTGTTTTATCAGTACAAAGAACGGTCATCGCTCCGAGATTCTGAATCGCATTAATCCTTTTCACCACCACCTGATGAGCAGCCAGAGCCATCGCCCCTTTAGCCAGATTGGTGCTGACAATCATTGGCAACATCTCAGGGGTGAGACCGACGGCAACCGCCAGAGAAAAGAACAGTGCTTCTGTCCACTCACCTTTGGTAAACCCGTTGATCAGAAAAACAACAGGCACCATCAGCAGCATAAAGCGAATCAACAACCAACTGACACTGTTGACACCTTTATCGAAAGAGGTTTTTGGCGCCTCGCCGGCAATGTTACCCGCCAGTGAACCAAACCAACTTTGTGCCCCCGTGGCAACCACCACGGCAGTTGCAGAGCCACTGAGTACACTGGTACTCATCAGCACAATGGCAGGTTGGTGCAGCAAAGCATTTTCGCTGATTGTTGACAGAGTTTCCTCCTCCGTCAGCCTGGCATATTTTTCCACCGGCAGTGTCTCTCCGGTCAGTGCTGACTGATTCAGCTGTAATGAAGAGCTTTCCAGCAACCGCATATCGGCAGAAATAATGTCTCCGGCACTCAACAGGACAATATCTCCCGGTACTAACTGATGGCGGGGTATCCTGGTTTCCAGCGGCTGATTCTGTGCATTGCGGCGACGGACAGTGGTAGTCACTTCAACCAGCGAATTTAGCGCATCAGCTGCCTTATTGGTTCTGAACTCCTGAACAAAACGTAACAGGGTGCTGAACAGAATCATGCAACTCATGATGATGACACTGGTGAGGTCAGGCGTATCTCCTGAACGGAGTGGAATCCAGTAATCTGTAATAAAACTGACTGCTGCTAATGCCATCAGCACGTAAATAAACGGATTATTAAACGCAAGAATCCACTGCAGTAATGCAGAAGGGGCTTTTTTGGTAGCAATTTCATTGGGGCCAAAGGTTGCCTGACGTTCAGTCACCTGCTGCGGGGTGAGACCGTCATTGGAGGCATTAAGTAGTTCCAGGGTGGTTTGTGTGCTGGTCGCAATATGTCGGGTAATCAGCCAGTCATTTTGCTGTTGTGGTTGTTTTTTTCCCTGCAACGGCAGAGAGAAGTTGATAATCTGAGTCATCTCTTTGGGTCCATTTTTTACCGCCAGGCGCGCTTCACAGCGATACAGGCAGTCAGTTATAGAGATGCGTTGCAGATTTTTGGGGTTCAGGCAGGAATACCCCTGCAACGCGCGTAACGTTGCCTGGTCGGGTCATCATCCATTTTGGGCTCCTTCATTAACCGCACGGATGTGCAAAACTGAAATAAAAAACAGGGACTATCGGGATGTGTGCCTGAATGGCTCACCCGGAGGGAAAAGAGTATGGGTAATCATTGTGAGTGACCTCGCGTCTGTTGCAAAAAAATAAGACAAGCGGGGCATCATTTGTGGCTCGCTGTCTGCCGGTTGAGGCAGACAATAATTTTATCTGCCCTTGCTGGTTCGGTAACTGTTCAAGGGAGGTTCCTGTGATGAAAGACGGACAGAATATAAGGTTTTTATTCTTACCGGTAAACGGGTAACTTAAACCATAAATCAACCATCGGAATTTTTATCTGGTGGAAGGGCGCACAAGCTCACAGTCGCGAGGTGAGTTACCGGTTATAGTTTGTCGTTATATTTCCGGAAGCTGAGTTCGTATTATAATAATTTCATTATTATCAATTCATTAGAAAGGTTTTAGCTCAGCAAAGGTCTCCGCATGGATATGTTGATTTTTTGTAAACGGATTAACAATCAGGCGGGTTCCTGATATGCTGTCAAGGCGGAACCGGACACCGTAACCCTGAATAGAACAATATCAAGTGGTGAGTCGGGGGCCCGGAAGCCAATACAATGTGAGTGAGGAGAACGTCGTGCTAGAAGAATACCGTAAGCACGTTGCCGAACGTGCTGCCCAGGGAATTGTACCAAAACCCTTAGATGCAACTCAGATGGCAGCACTGGTTGAACTGCTGAAAAACCCACCAACGGGTGAAGAAGAATTTCTGACAGACTTACTGATAAACCGTGTTCCCCCTGGTGTTGATGAAGCCGCCTATGTCAAGGCCGGCTTTCTGGCCGCCATTGCCAAAGGTGAAGCGACTTCCCCACTGGTCACCCCCGAAAAAGCGATCGAACTGCTGGGTACCATGCAGGGTGGTTACAATATTCAGCCACTGATTGAGGCTCTTGATAACGAGAAACTGGCACCAGGTGCGGCAAAAGCGTTATCTCATACTCTGCTGATGTTTGATAACTTCTACGATGTGGAAGAGAAAGCGAAGGCCGGAAACCGCTATGCTCAGCAAGTATTACAATCCTGGGCTGATGCCGAATGGTATCTGTCTCGTCCGGAACTGGCTGAAAAAATCACTCTGACAGTATTCAAGGTAACCGGTGAAACTAACACCGATGATCTGTCACCTGCACCCGATGCCTGGTCGCGTCCGGATATCCCACTTCATGCTCTGGCGATGCTGAAAATTGCCCGCGAAGGTATTGAGCCGGATGATGCCGGCAATATCGGCCCGATAAAACAAATCGAAGCACTGCAAAGCAAAGGTTTCCCGCTGGTTTATACCGGGGATGTGGTCGGTACGGGTTCTTCCCGTAAGTCAGCGACCAACTCGGTGTTGTGGTTTATGGGTGAAGATATCCCTTATGTCCCCAATAAAAAGGGCGGAGGTCTGGTTCTGGGCGGTAAAATTGCTCCTATCTTCTTCAACACCATGGAAGATGCTGGTGCGCTGCCCATTGAACTCGATGTCAGCCAACTGAATATGGGTGACGTTATCGACGTTTATCCCTACAAAGGCGAACTGCGTCGTCACGACAGTGGTGAACTGCTGGATAAGTTTGAACTGAAAACCGATGTTCTGCTGGATGAAGTGCGTGCGGGAGGAAGGATCCCGCTGATTATTGGCCGGGGTCTGACTGCACGTGCCCGTGAATCACTGGGTCTGCCACACAGCGATGTCTTCCGTAAAGCGAAGGATGTTGAGAAAAGCAGTCGTGGTTTCTCTCTGGCGCAGAAAATGGTCGGACGTGCGTGCGGTGTTGCAGGTATTCGGCCGGGTGAATACTGTGAACCTAAAATGACTTCTGTCGGTTCGCAGGATACTACCGGCCCGATGACCCGTGATGAACTGAAAGACCTGGCCTGTCTGGGCTTTTCTGCTGATTTGGTGATGCAGTCTTTCTGTCATACTGCAGCCTATCCTAAGCCGGTAGACGTTGCGATGCAGCACTCTCTGCCTGACTTTATCATGAACCGTGGCGGGGTTTCACTGCGTCCGGGCGACGGTATTATCCATAGCTGGTTAAACCGTATGTTGTTACCGGATACCGTGGGTACTGGCGGAGATTCTCATACCCGTTTCCCGATCGGTATTTCATTCCCGGCGGGTTCAGGTCTGGTAGCCTTTGCCGCGGCCACTGGTGTGATGCCACTGGATATGCCGGAATCGGTACTGGTGCGGTTTAGCGGCAAAATGCAGCCAGGTATCACCTTACGTGATCTGGTCCACGCTATTCCACTGTATGCTATTAAGCAGGGTCTGTTGACGGTTGAGAAGAAAGGTAAGAAGAACATCTTCTCCGGCCGTATTTTGGAAATTGAAGGTTTACCGGATCTCAAAGCCGAACAGGCTTTTGAACTTTCCGATGCTTCAGCAGAACGTTCAGCCGCAGGCTGTACCATTAAACTGGATAAAGCACCGATTATCGAATATCTGAACTCGAATATTGTGCTACTGAAATGGATGATTTCTGAAGGCTACGGTGACCGTCGTACCATCGAACGTCGTATTCAGGGAATGGAAAAATGGCTTGCCGATCCGCAACTGCTTGAAGGCGATGCTGATGCCGAATACGCAGCGGTGATCGACATTAATCTGGATGAAATCACTCAGCCTATCCTGTGTGCACCCAACGATCCGGATGATGCCAGACTGCTTTCTGATGTTCAGGGAACCAAAATTGACGAAGTGTTTATTGGTTCCTGTATGACTAACATCGGGCATTTCCGTGCGGCCGGGAAATTACTGGACAGCCAGAAAGGTCAGTTACCAACACGTCTGTGGGTGGCTCCACCGACGAAAATGGATGCTGCTCAGTTGACTGAAGAGGGCTACTACAGCGTCTTTGGTAAGAGTGGGGCCAGAATAGAAATTCCGGGCTGTTCATTGTGTATGGGTAACCAGGCACGCGTAGCGGATGGTGCAACAGTAGTCTCTACCTCTACCCGTAACTTCCCTAACCGTTTAGGGAACGGAGCCAATGTTTATCTGGCGTCCGCTGAACTGGCGGCGGTATCCTCTCTGTTGGGCAAATTGCCAACCCCGGAAGAGTATCAACACTATATGGCTCAGGTGGATAAAACAGCCAGCGATACTTATCGTTACCTGAACTTTGACCGCCTTTCTCAGTACACAGAAAAAGCCGATGGTGTCATTTTTCAGAGCGCTGTCTGATTTTTAAACGTTATCTCTGAATAATCTGAAGCACAGCATCCGCTGTGCTTTTTTTTTCCTCTTCAGCCTGATTTGTTCCGTCGGGAGGGGGCAGGACACTTTCATACCGGTAGTGTCCGGAATTCGGTTATTTGGTTACACTATGCTGATTCTCTGTCAGCAGAAAGAGTCTGAAGACAGGCCGTTGCAGTAAGGAGTCCAATGTGGAGTACCAGTTTGTCAATGATGTCACAGGCAATGTCATCGTCAGAATGTCGATGGATCATGAGGCTGTAGGCCACTGGTTTAATGAAGAAGTTCAGGGTGATATGGCTTTACTGGATGAAGTTGTTGAGGCGTCACTGGCGCTGAAAGGCACCGAAAATCAGTGGCAGAAAACCGGTAAGGAATACACGCTGTGGCTGGATGCGGAAGAGGTGATGATTGGCGCTAATCTTCTTTCTTTTGACACCGACGAATTAGAAGAAGGGATGGCTTACTACGATCAGGAATCGCTGTCGTTCTGCGGTCTGGAGGATTTTCTGCAGCTGATAGCGGCTTACCGGGAATTTGCTCGTGGTCGCTAGAGTAAAAGATGGTCTGAACTCATTCTGGTAGTTCGTGGACCGGCATAAGTGCCGGTCCGTCTGAATTATTTATTACTGACCGCAGGGATATTCCGGCCATAATAAATTTCCCGCATCTCCTTCCACAGCAGATCAGTGATGCGCTGATGTTCCTGATGCGTCAGGTCTTCCGGGCGGGTATTAAACAGGTAATGCTTCAGGTCAAATTCTTTTAGCAGCATTTTGCTGTGAAAAATATTCTCCTGATAAACATTCACATCCATCATGTCATACATTGATTTGATATCTTTAGACATGAAATTCTGTATAGAGTTAATTTCATGATCAATGAAATGCTTTAATCCATTGATATCACGAGTAAAACCTCGTACACGATAGTCAATGGTCACAATGTCTGATTCCAACTGATGGATCAGATAGTTCAGCGCTTTCAGCGGTGATATAACACCACAGGTAGACACTTCGATATCGGCACGGAAAGTACAGAGTCCACCTTCGGGATGACTTTCAGGGTAGGTATGTACGCAAATGTGGCTTTTATCCAGGTGCGCGACAATAGCATCCGGCAACGGACCAGGATGTTCCGAGGTATCGATATCTTCGGGATTGACCGGTTCTTCACTGACAAGGATAGTGACACTGGCTCCCTGGGGTTCATAGTCCTGGCGGGCAATATTCAGGATATTCGCGCCGATAATTGAACAGGTTTCGCTAAGTATCTCGGTGAGTCGCTTAGCATTATATTGCTCATCAATATAGGCAATATAACCGTCACGTTCTTCTTGTGAATTCGCATAGCAAATATCGTAGATACAAAAACTCAGGCTCTTGGTCAGATTGTTGAAGCCATGTAGTTTAAGCTTTTGCAATTTAGTTCACCTCCTCAGGTATTTCAGGGATTATTCTGCGCTCAGAGCGTCCAGCAGATATTGTGGCAGGGCGAAACTTGCCTGGTGAATGTCCGGGGTATAATAACGACAGCGGATGTCAGTTTCCTGACAGCGTGCTTTCAGTGTTTCTGCGGGTAGCTGACGCAGCAGTGCATTATTACTGGCCCAGGCAAAAGTCATGATGCCACCGTAATAGGTCGGCACTGCGGCCTGATAGAAGGTTACATCGGTAAAATAAGGGCTTAACCGGCGATGGCTGTTGACCGCTTCATCCTGTTGCAGGAAGCAGACGCCGTTCTGTGCAACAAAGATTCCGTCTTCGTTCAGACAGCGCTGACAGCCGGCATAAAAATCAGAAGTGAACAGACTCTCTCCGGGACCGATAGGATCGGTACAGTCAGAGATGATCACATCAAACTTCTGTTCGGTCTGACTGACAAAATTTACGCCATCATCGATCACCAGCGTAAAGCGGGGATCATCATAGGCCCCGTTGCTGTGTGACGGCAGATACTGACGGCAGAAGTTAACGACTCCTGCGTCGATTTCTACCATGGTTATTTTCTCAACGCCCGGATGACGCGCCACTTCCCTTAGCATGCCACCGTCACCCCCCCCGATAATCAGTACGCTTCTGGCATCACCGTGGGCAAACAACGGTACATGAGTGAGCATCTCATGATAGATAAATTCGTCCCGCTCGGTAGTCTGAACCACACCGTCAAGGGCCATTACCCGGCCAAAAGCGCTGTTTTCAAAAATGACCAGATCCTGGTGTTCAGTCTTGTCCCGGTATAACTGTTTATCGACGGTAAAATATTGCCCGAACCCGTCATGAAGTGTTTCATGCCATTTCTCATTCTGAGACATGTTATGACCCCCCCTCAGCTGCATTGCGATGAAAATAAGCAGGCTATGATAGCGAAGTTAGTGGGGGGATGCACGGCTGACAAGGAAAGAGGGAGTTACTTATTCACATAGGCCAGTAAGCTCAGAGATTTTTCGGCCAGAGAATGGCATTTTTTTGCTTCAGGAACGGCAATGCCGCTTAGATCCTGATAACTTGATTCACCACGCTGCTGCATGTTCATCAAATCATAATTGCTCAGATCCCAGTGGTTCTGGCGGGCGAAGAACACCAGTGCATTACGGATTTGTGCATCAGGAATATCCTGATAGCCACAGTCATTTTTAAGATAGATAAATACCGCGGTTAAGTCGGCCATATCTTCTGCCTGTGATTCGTCGAGTGCGAAACTTGTGCCGGATGCTCCCAGTAACACGGATAGCAGCAGGAACCTGAACATTTTGGTCATGGGCGTTCTCTGATCACTGTAATGTGATGAACGTTATCATAGATATTGTCAGGATGACGATAGTTTTGACCTCTTGACCAGGAACAGTTGCTTGACCTTCCTGTGAGGGAAGGGTTTAAGCTTAACAAATCACATTTTTGTCTAAGGGCCTATGGATATGCAGCGTCGAGATTTTCTTAAACTTACTACCGCATTAACGGCTGCCGGAGTATTGCCTGTCTGGAGTCGTACACTGATGGCGGCTCAGCGGCCCTTACTCCCCATTCCGACGCAACTGACGCCGGATATCCGCCAGCAAATCAGGCTGACAGCAATGACGGGAACCACTCAGTGGCAAGGGAAAAATGTGGCAACATGGGGGTATAACGGTAGCCTGCTCGGACCGACTATCCGCCTGCAACGTCATCAGCCAGTCACGATAAATATCAATAATACCTTACCGACCGCCACCACGCTTCACTGGCATGGGCTGAAAGTAGGAGGGGAGGTGGATGGCGGGCCGCTGGAAATAATTACCGCCGGCAGTCGCCGTCAGGTGACATTTACTCCGGACCAGAACGCCGCCACCTGCTGGTACCACCCCCATTTACACGGTCATACCGGATTCCAGGTCGCAAAAGGGCTGGCGGGTCTGATTATCATTGATGATGATGAAATTGGTAAAATGCGTTTACCGACGGAGTGGGGAGTTGATGATATTCCACTGATTTTTCAGGATAAGCAACTGACTAACGATGGAACGGCTATTGATTATCAGCTGGATATTATGCGGGCCGCGGTGGGGTGGTTTGGCGATATGATGCTGACCAACGGTGTCAGTTATCCTCAGCATGCAGTACCGCACGGATGGGTGCGTTTTCGTATGCTTAATGGCTGTAATGCCCGCAGTCTTAACGTGAGTACCAGTGACAAGCGGCCCTTGTATGTTATTGCCAGTGACGGAGGGTTGTTGCCTGAGCCAGTAAAAGTTGAATCCTTGTCGCTTATTCCTGGTGAACGCTTCGAAGTGATGGCAGATACCTCGGATGGTCAGCCTTTTGATTTTGTCACTCTGCCGGTTGAACAGTCAGGCATGACTCTGTCGCCGTTCGATCAGCCACTACCATTGATTAATATTCTACCGCTGCGTGTCGCCGGCAGCAGTATTCTGCCGGACCAGTTAACGACCATGCCAGCTCTCCCGGCCACAGACTCACTAAAACAGCTAAATCACAGAACTCTGACGCTATCAATGGATAAGCAGTTGGATCAACAGGGAATGGCGGAGCTGATGAAACGTTATGGTCACAAGGCGATGGTAGGTATGCATCAGCCTGGGTCGAAGGATCCGGCGCATAGCATGCAGGGTATGCAGATGCCGTCCGGCGATAACATGCCGGGTATGTCCGGGTCCTCCGACCATCCGATGAGTATGGCAACCAATAATCAGGACGGAAGTTATGATTTCCATCAGGGAAATAAGATTAATGGTAAAGCATTTGATATGCATCAGCCTTCTTTTGATGTGCCGGTACAAACGTCGGAGGTCTGGCGGATCAGCGGCGAGGGCGACATGATGCTGCACCCGTTCCATATTCACGGTACACAGTTCCGTATTTTGTCTGAGAATGGCCAGCCGGTTGCGGCACATCGTAGTGGCTGGAAAGATATGGTCAGAGTGGAAGGTGGTGTCAGCGAAGTACTGGTCAACTTCCCTCATACCGCTTCAAAAGAGACCGCATATATGGCGCATTGCCATCTGCTGGAACATGAAGATACCGGGATGATGCTAGGCTTTACGGTAAGCGGCAGCTAACCGGGACCGTCAGAATTGCCGGGTTAATCGGTGGCTGGTCTATCGTGCAGGCCCTTTTCTGTGCGATAATTCGAGCCATGATCTACGGATCATCAATGTGTTTATCCCGGCAAAGATGAGGTTTAGCTGAGTAAAATCAGTGAGATATATTATGAAACACCGTGTAGAAGTGATGATTTCCGAACAGGAAATTAAACAACGTATTGCAGAGCTTGGACAGCAAATTTCCGCCGATTACCGTGACCGCGGTAATGATATCGTGCTGGTCGGACTGTTGCGTGGATCATTTATGTTTATGGCGGATTTGTGCAGAGCCATAGAGGTATCTCACGAAGTCGATTTTATGACTGCCTCAAGCTATGGCAGCGGTATGTCGAGCACCCGTGATGTGAAGATCATAAAAGATCTGGATGAAGATATCCGTGGCAAAGACGTGTTGATTGTTGAGGATATTATTGATTCAGGGAATACCCTGAGTAAGGTTCGCGAGATTTTGAGTTTACGTGAGCCAAAATCACTGGCGATTTGTACTCTGCTGGATAAGCCGGAACGTCGGGAAGTTCATGTTGATGTTGAATATGTAGGTTTTACTATCCCGGATGAATTCGTTGTAGGGTATGGTATTGATTACGCCCAACGTTACCGGCACCTGCCATACGTCGGTAAAGTAGTGATTCTGGAACCCTGAAAGGGTCGGTAAAATAGCACAATCTTTCAGGCCGGGTCTGCCGGCCTGAATTATACTGAGCGCGATTTTTCACCGGCTACCCGGTTGATTGCGGTCTGGCAGGTCATAATAACCACCTCCGGGACATTAAACGGAGGTTCGCTGCTGAGGCTGGCGAACCCTGTCACACTGCTGCCACCCTGGTGTTAAATCCCCATAACATTAAGTTCAGCCTCGTTTCGACTGAGTGCTCATCCTCAGCAGTATGCCCTGTTTTGTGTTGCGTCTGAGCGCGTGATTCACGGTGAGCGGGGCGCAGCTATACACAGTATTTTAATGCACTGATGGCCGGAACACGTCGGCGCAATCACGACATCATTATTCATGTTAAACACGTCATCACGACGGGTATGGAGCAGGTATGACTTACGCACTGGAAATTTCCGGGCTGACCAAAACCTACGGGGACAGCGTCAGAGCTCTGAAAGGGCTCGACTTGAAGGTACAGGCAGGAGATTTTTATGCATTGCTGGGACCTAACGGTGCCGGTAAATCGACGACCATCGGGATCATTAGTTCACTGGTCAATAAATCTTCCGGACAGGTAAAGGTGTTCGGTCATGATCTTGATACTGACAAGGTTAATGCCAAACGCCAGCTGGGGCTGGTCCCGCAAGAGTTTAATTTCAACCCGTTTGAAACTGTACTACAGATTGTCGTCAGCCAGGCCGGTTACTACGGCGTTGAACGCAAGGAAGCGCTAATTCGGGCTGAAAAGTACCTGCGTCAGCTTGATTTATGGGAAAAACGAGATGAAAGAGCCAGAATGCTTTCTGGTGGAATGAAACGCCGTTTAATGATTGCGCGCGCGCTGATGCACGAACCGAAGCTGTTAATTCTTGATGAGCCTACCGCCGGCGTGGACATCGAATTGCGGCGTTCTATGTGGGTCTTTCTCAAAGAACTGAATATTCATGGTACTACGATTATTCTGACGACCCATTACCTTGAAGAGGCCGAAATGCTTTGCCGAAATATTGGGATTATTCAGCGGGGAGAGCTTGTCGAAAATACCTCAATGAAAAACCTGCTGGGTAAACTTAAATCGGAAACTTTTATCCTGGATTTGGCACCACATAGCCCGTTGCCAAAGCTGGATGGGTTTAATTTTAAACTGGTGGATACCTCGACCCTGGAAGTTGAAGTGCTGCGTGAGCAGGGGCTGAACAGTGTGTTTAGTCAACTTTCAGCACAGGGCATATCGGTGCTGAGTATGCGTAATAAAGCGAACCGCCTGGAAGAACTGTTCGTCAGCCTGGTCAACGGCACTGCGGAGGAAAAATAATGGCGCATTTGTATTGGGTAGCGCTGAAAAGCATCTGGGCAAAAGAAACCCACCGTTTTATGCGGATCTGGATTCAGACGCTGGTGCCGCCAGTCATTACCATGACCCTGTATTTTATTATCTTTGGTAATCTGATCGGTTCACGGATCGGTGATATGCATGGTTTCACCTATATGCAATTTATTGTACCCGGTCTGATTATGATGTCGGTTATCACCAACTCCTACGCGAACGTGGCTTCGTCATTTTTCAGTGCCAAATTTCAGCGGAACATAGAAGAGTTGCTGGTTGCACCGGTACCCACCCATATCATTATTGCAGGCTATGTCGGGGGGGGAGTCGCACGGGGAATCTGTGTGGGTGTGTTGGTCACGGCAATATCACTATTCTTTGTACCTTTCCATGTCTATTTTTGGCCAATGGTGGCACTGACGATTGTGCTGACCTCGGTATTGTTTTCACTGGCAGGGCTACTGAATGCGGTGTTTGCCCGAAGTTTTGATGATATTAGTCTGATTCCTACCTTTGTGCTGACACCACTGACTTACCTGGGTGGGGTATTTTACTCACTGTCATTATTACCGCCGGTCTGGCAGATTGTGTCTAAACTGAATCCGATCGTTTATATGATCAGTGGCTTCCGGTACGGATTTTTAGGGATTAATGATGTTCCGGTCGGACTCACCATTTTGATTTTGTTGGTGTTTATTGCGGTGTTTTATGCGGTGGTCTGGACATTAATTCAGCGCGGCAGAGGTTTACGCAGTTGATTCAGTAGAATTAATCCGGCCCCTGTGGGGCCGGATTGCCATTCAGGCCATCTGCACCGGAACGGCTTTCGCCACCCGCTGCATCTCGTTGCCTTCGCCAAAATAAGCGACTTTAGGCTGCCACTTCCGGGCTTGTTCATCTGTGACCTGTACATAGCTGCAAATAATCAGCAAATCACCGACACAGGCACAGCGGGCTGCTGCTCCGTTTACCGAGATAATGCGTGAACCAGGTTCCGCAGCGATGGCGTAGGTTGAAAAGCGTTGGCCGTTATTCACGTTATAAATATCAATGGCTTCATATTCGACAATACCGGCGGCTTTCATAAAGTCCTGATCTATCGCACAGGACCCCTCATAGTTAAGATCGGCCAGAGTCACACTGACCCGGTGTAATTTGCCCTGTAACATGGTACGTAACATAACATTATCTCCCGCAAATTTATCTGGCCGGGACTTCCGAAAAACTGACCTGTTGATTATCGATAAGTCTGGCCTTACCCAGCCAGGCAGCCACCAGAATCACTGCGCTGTCGCTGTCGGCAGTCAGAGGATGCAGTGTCCGACTGTCACAGATGGCAATCCCGTCAGGCGTAAACCCGTTATCGCGTAACTGCTGCTCAGCATCAAGGATAATGGCCGCCGTATCAGCCCGGGCACTGGTGAGCCGACGTGCCATCGCATTCATAATCTGGCTAAGTCGTGGGGCATTTTCGCGCTGCTCTGCCGTCAGGTAGCCATTACGTGAACTAAGTGCCAGATGATCCGGTGCCCTCACGGTAGGTACGCCGATAATCCGGATGTTATACCCAAGATCGGCTACCATTTTACGAATCAGTTGTAGTTGCTGAAAATCTTTTTCACCAAAGCAGGCAATATCCGGCTGCACCATATTAAACAGCTTGCTGACAATGGTGGAAACGCCACGGAAATGTCCAGGCCGGCTGGCACCCTCCAGCAGATAAGAGAGCTCAGGGACTTCGACAAATGTCTGGGCGCTGGTACCTCCGGGGAAGATCACTTCTGCAGACGGTGCGAATAAAATATCGACCTGGTGTTGCTGTAATTTTTCACAGTCTTCGGCAAAGGTCCGTGGATAACGGGCCAGGTCATCAGCACGGTCAAATTGCATCGGATTCACAAAAATTGATGCCACAACAATATCCGCAGCGGCTTTCGCCGTATCCATCAATGTCATATGACCTTGATGCAGATTTCCCATCGTAGGGACCAGCGCAATGCGATTACCCTGCTGTCGCAGGCGGCGAATTTCTTGATGCAACTCTGCCGGCGTTTCAATCACTTTCACGGTTCTTTCTCCTGACCTACTGATAACTGTGTTCTGCTGACGGGTAACTGCCTTCCGCAACCTGGCGGATATAGAGACTTATTGCGTCACGGATATTGCCCGTTTCCGCCAGAAAGTTTTTACTAAATTTTGGCAGATGCCCGTCGGTTATCCCCAGAGCATCATGCATGACCAAAATCTGACCGTCCGTCTGATTACCGGCACCTATTCCGATCACAGGGATGGATAATGCGGTAGTAATTCGCGCGGCCAGCGAGTGAGGCACACATTCCAGAACCATGAGTTGTGCTCCTGCTCGTTCCAGTGTCAGGGCATCATTCAGTAATACTTCAGCGGCGTCGCTGTCACGTCCCTGGACTTTGTAACCCCCAAACACATTCACTGACTGAGGTGTCAGACCCAGATGACCACATACTGGCACCGCTCGTTCAGTCAGTCCGCGAACGGTTTCAGCCAACCAGGCGCCACCTTCCAGTTTGATCATATTTGCACCGGCGCGCATCAGTTGTGCAGCGTTCTCATACGCCTGTACAGGCGACGAATAGCTCATGAATGGCAGGTCTGCCAGCAACAGGGCGGCCCCGGCGCCCTTGCGTACAGCGGCGGTATGGTAAGCTACCTGTTCAACCGTGACCGGCAACGTTGAGTCATGACCCTGAATGGTCATGCCCAGCGAGTCGCCCACTAACAGCACCGGTATGCCTTCGCCAGAGAACAGGTGAGCAAAGCTGTAATCGTAAGCCGTAAGTGCGGCAAATTTCTCGCCTGACAATTTCCATTTGCGAAGATCATTAATTGTGACTGATTTCATTATGACCTCTTGTCATTATTTTTTCTTATGGGGAGTTTACAGGAATAATCAACCGGGGTGAATGACCTGTCAGGGCAGCTTTCGGGCGGTTAATGGGCCTGCCACAGGCTAATGTCGGAGCTATCCAGTACGGAAAGCAGTGAAGCAATACTGCGCCCGTCGGGGTACTGACAGTCAGGGGCTATCTCGTTAAGCGGCAGCAGCATAAAAGCACGATTATGCATATCGTAGTGCGGAACGGTCAGATGCGGTGTCATTATTTCCAGATCACCAAATAACATAATATCCAGGTCCAGCGTACGGGGACCCCATCGTTCATCTTTACGTTCACGACCCTGCTCCAGTTCAATACGCTGGGTATGTTCAAGTAACTGTAGTGGAGTCAGTGAGGTTTCCAGCGCAATGACGGCATTAAGGTAGTCAGGCTGGTCCGGTGGGCCATAGGGGGGGGTGCGGTAAAACGAGGAAGTAGCGACCCGCCGGCTATGCGGGATCGCATCCAGCGCCTGCAAAGCTGCATGCACTTGTTGCAGAGGATCTGCCAGATTACTGCCCAGGGCAATATAAGCCAGAGTCATCCTCAGTTATTCCGTGGTGCCGGCTGACGGCGACGCGACCGGTTAGGACGACGACGCTGATGCGGATCGCTCCCCAGACTATTGATCATTGCCGACTGACGTACCGGAGGTGCTGACTGAAACTCTCCCCACCATTGTCCCAGACGCTCAAGTTCGCTATTTTTTTCTACTTCAGCGCGCAGTAACAGCAGGTCATAGGCAGCACGGAATTTCGGGTGTTCCATCAGCTTCCACGCCCGTTTACCATGGCGGCGCGGCAGGCGTAGCTGTAGTGACCATATGTCCCGGATCAGGCTGGTAATGCGTTTCGGGATAGCGATGGCACGGCAGGCTTCATCCAGTGTGTCATTCATTGCCAGAGCAAAAGCTTCGTACCATGGCAGCCCGCTTTCCTGGGCAATCTGTTGCGCGCGTTCAGACTGCGGATACCACAGCATGGCGGCAAACAGAAATGCCGGGTTAACACGCATATCATTGTTAATCCGTCGATCAGTATTCTTCAGTACCTGAACAATCATCCGTTCCATGGCACTGTCACCCTGTGGGGTAAGATTCTGTGTAATGGTGGGGAACAACGGTTGAAATAGCTGGTACTGCAACAATAACTGGTAGGTTCGCTCGCCGTGGCCCGCCTGAAGTAATTTCAGTGACTCTTCAAATAAGCGTGCAGACGGAATATCGGTCAGCAGGCTTGCCAGCCGGGTGATGGGTTCGGCAGTTTCCGGGTCAATGCTCATATTGAGCTTGGCGGCAAACCGGACTACCCGCAGCATCCGCACCGGATCTTCACGATAGCGGGTTTCCGGCGAACCGATGAGGCGAATAACCCCCTGTTGCAGATCCTGTAATCCTCCGACATAGTCACGAACAGTAAAATCAGCCACACTGTAGTAGAGGCTGTTAATGGTCAGGTCACGGCGCTGCGCATCATCTTCAATGGAGCCAAAGATATTATCGCGTAGTAGCATCCCGTTTTGACCAAGCTGAGATTGGTTCCGGTCATGTTCATTATTTTTTTCGGCTTCGTTGGCATGATGGCCGCGGAAAGTTGCCACTTCGATGACTTCCGGACCAAACATCACGTGTGCCAGACGGAAGCGTCTTCCCACCAAACGACAGTTACGGAACAGTTTACGCATCTGCTCCGGGGTTGCATTGGTAGTAATGTCGAAATCTTTCGGTTTTTTACCCAGCAGAAGATCACGGACACCGCCGCCCACCAGATAAGCTTCAAAGCCTGCTTTATTTAGCCGATACAAGACTTTGAGCGCATTTTCGCTAATGTCTTTTCGGGAAATATTATGCTTATCACGCGGAATGATAGTCATCAGATTTTGGTCTTTTGTCTCAGCGGGGACTTCTTCTTCACGAAGAAGAACTTTCCGACAAAAATTCGCTACTCGGGTAAAAATAGTACACCTCGACAGTGACATAAAATAAGTAATGCTCAAATCAGCGGCTAATCATAGCCTGTTGTGAGCAGTTTGAGAATGCTGTAAGTGGCTCTGCCGGGATTAAAGCGTCATTTAATGGGATATCGGCGACTTTCCAGCGGGAGACAGCCTGTAACAATAATGCATCACGGGAAAGATCCTGCCATTCATCGTCTACCGTCTGACCCAGAAAACGGAGTGCTTTTACCAGCCCGGGGCGTGGATCACCTTCCGGTAAGGGGGGCGCATGATTCTGTTTCGATAATTTATTGCCGTCAGGATTGATGGCCAGCGGTAAATGCATATAGGCTGGTACAGCCCAGCCCAGTTGCTGATACAGGGAAATTTGTCGCACGGTAGGGGCAATTAAGTCAGCACCGCGGACAATTTCAGTGACTCCCTGAAAATGGTCGTCCACGACCACCGCCAGATTGTAGGCGAACAGGCCGTCACGTCGATGGATAATAAAATCTTCGGCTGCCATTGCATGGTCGGCTGTTAACCTGCCACGTAATAGATCTTCGAAAGAGAGTACAGGATAAGACTGGCAAATCCGCAATGCGGCATCTTCTGAACCAAGATTTAACCCGCGACAATGCCCATCGTAAGTCCCCCCCGTCTCACGGATTCGGCTACGGGTACAACGACAGAAATAGCTCTGATGACTGGTAATCAGTTGCCCGATAACCTCCCGGTAGGCCTCGCTGCGTTGTGATTGCCAAAGAACATCCCCATCCCAGTGTAAGCCATAATGTTCCAGCTGACGCAGGATAGTGTCTGCAGCGCCGGGAAGTTCCCGGGGAGGGTCAATATCTTCGATGCGTACCCACCAGCGACCCTGTTGAGCCCTGGCATTCAGGTAGCTGCCGAGAGCAGCAATTAAAGATCCGAAGTGTAATGCTCCGGAAGGAGAGGGGGCAAAGCGCCCTGTACAACCATTATCAGGCGTCATAAGCAATCATACAGGCTACAACAGAGCCGGTACGGCTCTGTTGTACGTTAGCTTATTGGCAGGCTGAAATCAGCCAGCCATTTGCTTTTCACGGATCTCTGCCAGCGTCTTACAGTCGATACATAAATCGGCAGTAGGACGGGCTTCCAGACGACGGATACCGATTTCAACACCGCAGGATTCGCAGTAGCCAAAATCATCATCCTCGACTTTCTTCAGAGTTTTTTCGATCTTTTTAATCAGCTTACGTTCACGATCACGGTTACGCAGTTCCAGACTGAACTCTTCCTCCTGAGCAGCCCGGTCAACCGGATCAGGGAAGTTTGCCGCTTCGTCCTGCATATGTGAGACAGTACGGTCGACTTCATCCCTGAGTTGATTACGCCAGGCTTCAAGAATTTTTCTGAAGTGTGTCAGCTGGGCTTCGTTCATATACTCTTCGCCCGGTTTCCCTTGATACGGCTCCACCCCAGCGATGGCGAGGATACTCAGGGACGATGTTTTACGGTTTTGCCCTTCTTGCATGCTGTTTCTCCTGGATAACACGCACTATCGATTCCCGGTGAGGGAAAAAAACAGGCCGCTATAAATAGCAGAAGCTATCTCTGTTGGCAATTACTGATATTGTATGTTGTTGCCCACTTGTCAATAAAATTGACGCTTAAATGCCGAATTATCTTTTCAATACACGCCGTTGCAGCCATTTATTGGTCGAAACCAACAGAAAATTCTATTTTAGCATCGGCAGGTGTGAGCGAAGCTTTATAGACCAGAATTTCCACTCCGGCCAGTTTTGCTTGATCAAGAAGTGCTGCGTAGCGTGGATCGATATGGCGGGCGGCACTCACGTTATCAATTCCGCTATGTAGTACCGCGAAAAAAAGAACCGCACGATGCCCCGCTGCGACAATAGACATCAACTCCCGAAGGTGTTTCTGTCCCCGCAGAGTCACCGCATCCGGAAAATAGCCATGACCATTTTCGAGTAAGGTGACCGATTTGACTTCAACATAACAGTCCTTAAGTCCTGGTTGTTGCAGTAAAAAATCAACCCGGCTGTTTTCCGAACCATAACGAACTTCACTTTGGCATTGCCGGTATCCGGCAAGTTCAGGGATGTGCTGACAATCAAATGCTTCACGAAACAGCGTATTGGCCCGCAGGGTATTTACGCAAATCATGTCACCGGCTACCGTTTCGGTCAGTTCCCAACTGTGAGCATATTTGCGTTTTGGGTTATCTGACGTGGAGTACCAGACAGTATCTCCCGGCGTTGCACATCCCGTCATCGCGCCGGTATTGGCACAATGCAGTGTGAAAAGCTCTCCCTGTGGAGTGACCACATCGGCCAGAAACCGTTTGTAGCGTTTGAGTAAGGTGGCGGACTGCAAAGGCGGATTAAACTGCATATGAAAATCTCTTCACGGTTGTAGGGGGGGTTGCAACGGGAATGTTGCTTCGCAACGGAGGGTGTTTCTTCTGCCGGATAAACCGCTACTCATTAATGAAAACCGGGTGACCGGAAACTGCCAGTGGAAGCCTGCAGGAGGAATCGCTATCCGGCTAAATGCATGATGCAGAATTCTGACGTGCGGGTGATAATTTCCATCCGGCTGCGGACAGCCCTGGCGTGCAGCCTGGGAACGTAACAGCGCGCCCAGTTTTAACACTCCCGAGGAGGCTGGCCGACACCCCAGCCACACGGAACCAGACTTCGGCCAGTGGCCGGCATCATTTAGTGTTAGCAGAAACTCTGGTTGCTGAATTCTGGATGCCTGTTGTAGTAAGCGCTGACAGGTACTGTCGCTGATTTCTCCAAGCCAGGCCAGAGTGATCATCATTGCCGCAGCGGGTACAGGCCGACCGGTATCGGCCGGAAAATTTTCGGCTCTCCAGTGCACCAAGGATTTTTGCAGCTCTTTGGGAAGCTGAATGGCAAAAAAGTAGTGTTGCCCTGGCATTTCAGTCTCCTGATTGTCATCTTCTCCTGTCACTCCCGTCGCGGGGGCTATGACATATGCAGCGGTCAGGAGTGAGGAACCCGCGGTAGGGTGTTATTATGGCCATTATATTAACACAGCTTGCAGGGAGTTTTATTTGCTGCCATTACCTGTCAGTGACGTGCTGGATGAACTGTCCGCTGCACTGAAAAATGCCGCCAGGGTATTATTGATAGCCCCACCCGGCGCCGGAAAGTCGACCTGGTTGCCCTTGCAACTGCTCGCGCAGATGCCGTCCCGTGGGCGGATTTTGTTGCTGGAACCGCGCCGTCTGGCGGCACGCAATGTCGCCAGACGGCTGGCAGAAACATTGAATGAGCCGGTGGGTAAGACCGTGGGATACCGGATGCGTGGCGAAAGCCGTAGCGGGCCGGAAACCCGACTGGAAGTGGTTACCGAAGGCATTCTCACCCGCATGCTGCAACAAGACCCGGAGCTGACCGGCGTTAGTCTGGTGATTCTGGATGAATTTCATGAACGCAGTTTGCAGGCAGATTTTGCCCTGGCGTTGTTACTGGATGTTCAGCAGAGCCTGCGTGATGACCTGAAAGTATTGCTCATGTCCGCGACCCTGGATCACCAGCGATTATCGGCATTACTGCCAGAGGCTCCGGTCATTATCTCAGAAGGCCGCAGTTACCCGGTCGAACGTCGCTATATTTCCCTGTCTGCCCGATTGCCATTTCCGGATGCTGTCGCGCGGGAAGCGGCACAACTTTTAAAGGAACACCCGGGATCTATGCTGATATTTTTACCCGGAGAGCGGGAAATTCTGGCGGTTAAACAACAACTGACCGCACGACTCAGTAGTGATACTGATGTTTTTCCTTTATATGGCGCAATGAGCCTGACTGACCAGCAGCAGGCTATCAGGACGTCTTTACCTGGCAGACGTAAAGTCGTCCTGGCGACCAATATTGCTGAAACCAGCCTGACGATTGACGGGATACGTCTGGTGGTCGACAGTGGTCTGGAGCGGGCAGTGCGCTATGACAATAAGAGCGGGTTGAGTTTATTACAAACCCAGCGTATCAGTCAGGCATCTATGGTTCAGCGGGCAGGACGTGCCGGACGTCTGGAGCCGGGAATCTGCTGGCATCTACTGAGTCAGGAACAGGCAGACCGCGCAGCCGCAGTAAGTGAAGCAGAGATCCTAAATAGCGATTTAAGTGCGCTGATGCTTGATGTGCTGTATTGGGGGTGTCGTGAACTGTCGCAACTGCAATGGCTGGACCTGCCGCCAGCCAGCCGACAGGCTGCGGCATTGCGTCAGCTACAACAACTTGGTGCTGTGGACCCGCGCAACCAACTGACCTCTCTCGGAAGAAAAATGGCAACCGCCGGTACCGAGCCGAGGCTTGCTGCTATTCTCTGTGCCGCCTATCAGTCTGCTTCAGCCATGGCGACCGCGTGTTTGCTGGTGGCAATTCTCGAAGACCCGCCACGCAATAGCAGCAGTGATCTGTTATCACTGTTTCTACACCCGCAGCCTCAGTGGGTAACACGCGCACGGTCCTTACAACAACGCTCAGGTATTGAGGGTGGGCGGATTGACGATGCGTTGCTGCCGGAGCTGCTGATGGCCGGGTTTAGCGACCAGTTGGCGCGTCAACGTGATCAGAGCGGACGATATCTGATGGCAAAAGGCACCGGGGCATCGGTAGCCGCCCAGGATCCTCTGGCCCGTTATGAATGGTTACTGGTGCTGAGACTGTCGTTTGGCCCGCAGCAGACCGAAGCCCGGATCCGGCTGGCAATGCCGGTGGATATAGCTGAGCTTACCCGGCAGTGCCCTGATCTGATTGAAGAACGGGATGATGTTGAGTGGGATGAAGAGAAAGGTATTCTGCGGGTACGGCGGCAGCAGGCTATTGGTGCGCTGATCCTGACATCGCGGCCGGGGAGCCGCCCGGAAGCCCCGGTGCTGCATCAGGCAATGTTACGCTGGATTAGAAGCAAGGGCCTGTCCGTGTTGCCCTGGACTCCTCCGGCTTTACAGCTCAGGGCCAGGCTAAGCTGCGCCGGTCAATGGCTGGCGGAGGAGAGCTGGCCGTCTGTGACCGATCAGGCATTGCTGGAAACTCTTGAACAGTGGTTACTGCCGGAAATGGTGGCGGTAACTGATGCCCGAACTTTTAACTCTATTAATATTTCGGCAGCTTTATTACATTTAATCACATGGTCACAACGCCAGCGACTGGATAGTGAGCTGCCAACTCATTACACTGTGCCAACGGGCAGTCGTATACTGATCCGTTATGACACCGAACAGCCACCGGTTCTTGCAGTACGTATGCAGGAGATGTTTGGTGAAGCTCATACGCCAGTGATCGCCGGGGGAAGAATCCCTCTGCTGCTGGAATTATTATCACCGGCAATGCGTCCGTTACAAGTCACCCGGGATTTAGCCGGGTTCTGGCAGGGGGCTTATCGCGAAGTGCAAAAGGAAATGAAAGGCCGTTATCCAAAGCACCCATGGCCGGATTCACCCGCCACTGCACTTCCTACCCGCCGGAGTAAAAAGTTTTCCCCGGGACAATTGTGAAGTGCCCTCGCTTTCAGAGGGTTCCGGCATGTAATTACGCCGGAACGGGATTAAAGTAACGCGCATGCTGAGGCTATGCCTGGAGAATAAAATTCATGTCTGGGAACGATCGCGAACCGATCGGGCGGAAAGGGAAAACGCCTCGTCAAACGGAAAAAGCCCGCAAACCTGCGAAGCGTAATAAAAATAGTCATTACGATGATCAGGATATCAACGAGTACGCTGAGGAGCAGTCATTGCCACGTAAAGGAAAAAAGAAACCCCCGGTAAAGAAACGCCGCTGGCTTGGGCTGTTTATCAAACTGTTTCTGGTAGCTGCTGTAGTGGTGGCCGCCTGGGGCGTCTATCTCGACTCTGAAATCCGTCACCGGGTGGATGGTAAAGTCTGGCAACTTCCGGCAGCAGTTTATGGCCGGGTAGTGAGCCTGGAACCAGGAATGCCTTTCGACCGCAAAGGGATGGTAGATCTTCTGGAAGGAACTCAGTATCGCCTGGTGACCAAAATCACCCGGCCAGGTGAGTTTACGGTTAAAGGTAATACCATCGATTTGTTACGCCGGCCGTTTGATTTCCCGGACGGAAAAGAAGGTCAGATTCATGCTCAGATGACATTCAGTCATGGAGAGTTATCCGAGATTAAAAATCAGGATACCGGACGTGATTTTGGCTATTTCCGGCTCGATCCCCGGTTGATCACCATGTTGCAGTCACCGAATGGTGAACAGCGGTTATTTGTCCCGCGTTCCGGTTTCCCGAATTCGCTGGTCGATACTCTGGTAGCGACCGAAGACCGCCATTTTTATGAGCATGACGGGATCAGCTTATATTCCATCGGCCGTGCGTTTGTCGCCAACATTACTGCCGGCAGAGCGGTACAGGGGGGCAGTACCCTGACACAACAGCTGGTGAAAAACCTGTTCCTGACCAACAAACGTACCTTGTGGCGCAAGATCCGTGAAGCTTACATGGCAATCATCATGGATGCGCATTACAGCAAAGACCGCATTCTGGAACTGTATTTGAATGAGGTGTATTTAGGACAGGCTGGCAATGATCAGATTCGTGGATTCCCGCTGGCTAGTTTGTATTACTTTGGCCGGCCGGTGGATGAACTGAGTGTTGACCAGCAGGCGTTACTGGTAGGGATGGTGAAGGGGGCCTCACTGTATAACCCATGGCGTAACCCGAAATTAGCCCTTGAACGACGTAATGTGGTCCTGCGCTTGCTGCAACAGCAAAAATATATTGATGAAGATATGTACAATATGCTGTCTGCCCGACCATTGGGTGTGCAGCCAAAAGGCGGGGTGATCACTCCTCAGCCAGCCTTTATGCAGATGGTACGTAATGAGTTGCAGGAGAAACTGGGGGATAAAGTCCAGGACCTGTCAGGTGTGAAAATATTCACGACACTGGACCCCATATCTCAGGATGCCGCCGAAAAAGCAGTGACTGAGGGAATTCCGCAGCTGAAAAAACAACACGGTTTAAAAGATCTCGAAACAGCGATGGTGGTGGTGGACCGCTTCAGCGGGGAAGTCCGTGCGATGGTCGGTGGTGCTGAACCTCAGTTTGCCGGATACAACCGCGCAATGCAGGCGCGCCGCTCCATCGGTTCTCTGGCTAAGCCGGCAACCTATCTGACGGCACTGGCTCAGCCCCAGACTTACCGGCTGAATAGCTGGATTGCCGACCAGCCACTATCGCTGAAACAGCCGAATGGTCAGATTTGGAGCCCGGAAAATGATGATCATAAATTCAGCGGCAAGGTATTGCTGGTGGATGCATTGACTCATTCGATGAACGTTCCGACAGTCAATCTCGGGATGTCACTGGGGCTGCAGAATGTGGTGGATACATGGACTAAATTAGGTGTCGGTAAAGATCAGCTGACCGCCGTACCTGCGATGCTGCTCGGGGCGCTGAACCTGACACCGGTTCAGGTCGCACAGGCATTCCAGACCATTGCCAGTGGTGGTAATCGCGCGACGCTGTCGGCAGTCCGCTCCGTTATTTCTGAAGATGGTAAAGTACTGTACCAGAGCTACCCTCAGGCACAGCAGGTTGAACCCCCGGAAGCGGCTTATCTGACACTGTATGCAATGCAACAGGTTGTTAACCGGGGAACTGCGCATGTATTAGGTGCTCAGTACCCGACCATGCACCTGGCTGGTAAAACCGGAACCACTAACAATCTGGTGGACAGCTGGTTCACAGGGATTGACGGTAAGGAAGTTACCGTGACCTGGGTTGGGCGTGATAATAACCAAACGACAAAACTGTGGGGTTCGAGCGGGGCATTACAACTGTACCGTCGTTATCTGGCTAACCAGCCACCGACGCCGTTGGATCTGACGCCTCCGGAAGATGTGACTACCATGAACATCGATTCGGCCGGTAACTTTGTCTGTGGGTCTGGTAGTACGACCTGGCGTTCTCTGCCCGTCTGGGCGGCTGACCCGACAACACTCTGCCAACAGCAACAGCAGCAGCAACAACAGCAACTGCAGCAACAACAGCAACAGCAGCAGGTGCAGCAGGACAGTGATGGTAAGGGCGTTGCCGGATGGATTAAGGATATGTTCGGTCAGTAAGTGAAGTCCCTGGATAAGCAACCATAAAAAAGGCGCCGTGGCGCCTTTTTTTATGCAGAAATCCAGTGAAATTACAGGCGGGCAAAGCTGCGACGGGCAGCATCGACGGTTTTCTGAATATCTTCCGGACTGTGGGCCAGTGACATAAAACCCGCCTCAAATGCTGAAGGCGCGAAGTAAATCCCTTCTTCGAGCATCAGGTGGAAGAATTTTTTGAAACGTTCCACATCACACTGGCAGACATCCTGATAGCAGGTCACGGTTTCGGCATCGGTAAAGAAAATACCAAACATACCGCCGACATGATTGACCACCAGCGGGATATTTTCTTGCTGTGCCGCATTCAATAAGCCTTCCGCCAGGCTGTTGGTCAGTTCTGTCAGCGTGGCGTGAGTGCCAGGTTGTGCGACCTGGCTCAGACAGGCAAAGCCGGCAGCCATCGCCAGCGGGTTACCGGACAGTGTCCCGGCCTGGTAGACCGGGCCGGTGGGGGCTAACGCTTCCATAATTTCACGGCGACCGCCGAAGGCACCTACCGGCATACCGCCACCGATAATTTTTCCAAGACAGGTCAGGTCTGGCTGCACATCATAGTATTCCTGGGCTCCACCGAGAGCGACACGGAACCCGGTCATGACTTCGTCGATAATCAGCAGTGCGCCATTTTCGTCACAAATCTGGCGCAAGCCCTGCAGGAAGCCTTCAGCCGGAGGAATGCAGTTCATGTTGCCGGCGACCGGCTCAACAATAATACAGGCAATCTCTTGTGGGTGTTGACGGAAAGCTTCACGAACGGATTGCAGATCATTGTAGGTACAGGTCAGCGTATGACGGGCAAAATCGGCCGGAACCCCCGGAGAGTTTGGTTGGCCCAGGGTTAACGCACCGGAACCCGCCTTTACCAGCAGACAGTCGGCATGCCCGTGGTAGCAGCCTTCGAATTTAATAATTTTATCGCGACCGGTGAATCCGCGGGCCAGTCGGATAGCACTCATGGTGGCTTCGGTGCCTGAATTTACCATACGCACCATGTCCATGGACGGAACCAGTTCACACACCAGTTCCGCCATTTTGACTTCCATCTCAGTTGGAGCGCCAAAACTCAGGCCACGGGCGGCAGCTTCAGTAACGGCATTGCGGATTTGCGGGTTATTATGCCCCAGAACCATCGGTCCCCATGAACCGACATAATCGACATAGGCTTTTCCGTCAGCATCGTATAAGTAAGCCCCTTCAGCACGTTCGATAAACAGGGGAGCACCGCCCACGCCTGTAAATGCGCGTACCGGGGAGTTAACGCCCCCGGGGATTAGACGTTGCGCCGCACTGTAGAGATTTTCAGACTTGCTCATGGCTTCGGTTCCTGTTGATAACTGAATATGGCACTAGTGTACGAGAAGTTCGGGACAGTACGAAAGCCCCGGTTATTGGTTTGCTACATTTAAGCGCTAAAAATTAGCCACTTCACAGGTATACTGTGTTGATGGTCCTTTATCTTCTGTCTTGTTATGCAAAATATTCCTGCTTCAACCGATGAATTACCGGTCGTTCCGCTGCGGCGCAGTGATTATTTACGTTTCTTAATTCGCAAAGATAAAACTCCGCTGGCAGTTCTGCTGTTGGCTGGGTTAGTTGGCATTCTTGTCGGGTTGGTCGGAGTTGCTTTTGATAAAGCCGTCAATGCGGTCTTGCACTACCGCCTGCACCATTTTGCCGGAAGTTTTAGTCTGGTTTCACTGGTCTGTGGAATCGTAGTCTCTGCAATGCTGGCAGTGGCAGGTTACTGGCTGGTCAGACAATTCGCCCCCGAAGCGGCAGGTTCAGGCATTCCGGAAATTGAAGGTGCACTGGAAGAATTGCGCCCGGTACGGTGGTGGCGGGTGATCCCTGTAAAATTTTTCGGGGGTATTGGTACACTTGGAGCCGGTTTAGTCCTGGGGCGTGAGGGGCCGACAGTCCAGCTCGGTGGGAATATTGGGCGGATGGTGTTGGATATCTTCCGTATGAAAGGGACAGAAGTCCGACATACGTTGCTGGCGACCGGGGCAGCATCAGGCTTATCAGCGGCCTTTAATGCACCGCTGGCCGGGATACTGTTTATCATTGAAGAGATGCGGTTGCAGTTCCATTACAGTCTGATCTCAGTCAAAGCGGTATTTATTGGCGTTATCATGTCCTGCATCGTTTTTCGTATTTTTAACGGAGAAAGTGCAGTGCTGGATGTCGGTAAGCTGACCAATGCGCCTTTGAACACTCTGTGGTTATACCTGGTGGCTGGCATGGTGTTTGGGATTGTCGGGGTGATTTTCAACAAGCTTATTTTCAAAGTTCAGGATCGTTTTCAGCAACTGCATGGTGGGCGGATGAAAACTATTCTGTTAATCGGCGCCATCATTGGCGGGACTTGCGGAGCGCTGACACTATTATTCCCGCAACTCACCGGCGGGGGATCGTTGCTGATCCCATTAGCTGCCAAAGGTGAATATGGGTTTGCCATGTTACTGGCGCTGTTCCTTTTACGCATGGTGATGACATTATTGTGTTTTTGTTCCGGTGCTCCCGGCGGTATTTTCGCACCGATGTTGTCGTTAGGCACTTTACTGGGTACCGCTCTGGGAGTGGTCGCCGCATCGATGTTTCCGGAGTATCACCTGCAGGCGGGAACCTTTGCCATTGCAGGCATGGGGGCACTGTTCGCTGCGTCAGTCCGGGCACCACTGACCGGGATCGTACTGGTTCTGGAGATGACGGATAATTATCAGCTGATTTTACCGATGATTATTACCTGCCTGGGGGCGACATTACTGGCGCAGTTTTTGGGCGGCACTCCGCTTTATTCAACCTTGCTGGCAAGAACTCTGGCAAAGCAAGCGTCATCTGTGCCCGGGGAAGCGGCACAGAGTGTGCAGCAGAGCGCTTGATCGCAGCCCATGGCTGACGGATAATGTAGCTATTGAGGTCCTTCAGGGCCCTGGAGTTTACCGGAGTAATTTATGAGCGATGATATTGCAGCACTGCCGTTACAGTTCACTGAAGCTGCGGCCAACAAAGTAAAATTCCTGATCGCTGACGAAGATAACCCTGAGCTGAAATTGCGGGTTTATATCACCGGTGGTGGATGCAGCGGTTTCCAGTATGGTTTTACTTTTGACGATAAGGTCAATGAGGGTGATATGACCATCGAAAAACAGGGTGTATCACTGGTGGTTGACCCGATGAGCCTGCAATATCTGGTCGGAGGTTCGGTGGATTATACCGAAGGGCTGGAAGGATCACGTTTTATTGTGACTAACCCTAACGCTAAAACCACTTGTGGTTGTGGCTCTTCCTTCAGCATCTGATTTTTCTCTGCCCCCCTCCCCCGGAGGGGGGCAGATTCTTCCTCACTCTCTTCTGATTTTTTCTCATGGTCCGCTATTTGTTAAAACCGGTGGTCAGTCGTCTCAGGTGACTGATGGTATATTGTGCTGACAATCTGAAGATCTGAGCGTTGCGTTGTCAGACTGATTCAGGTATTCGTTTTTTTTTGTAAAGTTAGCGGATTGCTCTGCGTCATGACTCTGAACCGCGGTTTTTCTGAAACATTTCCGGGCAAGGGGCAGACTCTTTCATGCAGTAAAAAAACAGTCTCCGGGCGGAGACTGTTGGAAAAACTGATGTAAATCAGTGGGTAGCAGCAAGCCTCGCCACCAGGTCTTCGACCATCAGTGAAGATTGTTTCGCTGCAACGTCAAGGAACTCTTCAAAGCTTAAGTGAGATTCCTGATCGGCAACGTCGGAGATAGCGCGAACTACGACGAAAGGCACACTAAAACGGTGGCAGACGTGGCCTATCGCAGTAGCTTCCATTTCAACCGCAATGGCGGCAGGGAAGGTTTCACGAATGCGTGCCAGTGGAGCCGCACCATTGATAAATGCATCACCACTTACTATCAGACCCCGTACCGCATGCAAATTTAAAGCCTGAATGCTTTGTTCGGCCGCACTAATCAGTTTCTCGTCAGAGACAAAACTTTCCGGGCAACCGGCCATCTGGCCTGGTGCGTAACCAAATGCGGTCACGTCGGCATCATGGTAGCGTACTTCTTCAGAAACCACGATATCACCCACTTTCAGTGATGAGGCCAGTCCACCGGCAGAACCGGTATTGATCACGATATCCGGCTGGCAGATATGCAGTAATAACGTGGTGCCCAGCGCGGCAGAGGTTTTACCGATCCCGGATTTCAGCAACGCTACTTCTGTACCGTTCAGGGTTCCGGTATAAATTTCGCAACCGGCGATAGACAGGGTTCTAAGTCCTTCAATTTTGTCACGCAACAGAGTGATTTCCTGCTCCATTGCACCAATTATTCCTGCTTTCATAGCGTATCTCACCAATATTGTAGAATTAATCCTCAGGCATGGCATAGTCTACCATGAGAGGGCAGGTATTTATTATTGAATCGTAGCGGAGCTGAAATGGAGATTAACTTTAAGCGCAGAATCAGTGTCAGCCGTCCTTACCCGTCAGGCAAGCCGCCTCAGGGTGAAGAGCAGATCACCCGCTATTTCGAAAGTGACCGCGGCAGAATTATCCACTCTGCGGCCATTCGCCGTCTTCAGCAAAAGACTCAGGTGTTCCCGCTGGAACGAAATGCCGCGGTACGTTCGCGTCTGACTCATTCTATGGAAGTACAACAAACGGGACGCTATATCACCAGGGAAATACTGCAACGCCTTAAAAAGCAGCCTGGTGGCTTACAAGCCTTCGGACTGGAGGAGTTTGAACGTGGCTTTGAGAGCCTGGTCGAAATGTCTTGCCTGCTGCATGATGTTGGTAATCCTCCATTTGGTCATTTTGGTGAAGCCGCCATTAATGACTGGTTCCGAGAGCATCTGCCGGAAATTCTGCCACTTACTCCGGCTGGTGTGTCAGAGGTTTCCGATAATCTTATTGAATTACAAGATATTATATGTCAGGACCTGTCACATTTTGAGGGTAATGCACAGGCTATCCGGCTGGTACATACAATTTTGCAACTGAATCTGAGCTACTCTCAGGTAGCGTGTATCCTTAAGTACACGGCTCCGGCCTGGTGGCGAGGAGCAAAACCACAGGATTTTTCGGTACTGATGAAAAAGCCCGGTTTCTATTTATCAGAAGAGAATTATGTCGCTGATTTACGAGCCGCCACCGGAATGCAGGAATTTCATCGGTTTCCTCTGACTTATATCATGGAAGCTGCCGATGATATTTCTTATTGTATCGCCGATTTAGATGATGCTGTCGAGAAAGCGATTTTTGATGTCGATAAACTGTATCACTATTTATGCGATGCCTGGGGTGATATGCAGCCCAATGATATTTTCCAGCGCACTGTCACTGATGCCTGGCAGGAAGCCAGCTCAGGAAAACGTCGCAGCCAGAGTGACCAGTTCTTTATGTCGCTACGGGTGAATGTCCAGCGGGCTCTGGTGTCGTTTGCCGCCCGTCGTTTCCTGGATAATTTGCCGGCAATTTTTCGTGGCGATTTCAACCACGCGTTGCTGGAAGATGGTGGAGACGAGGAACGATTACTGGCTGTTTTTAAACAGGTTGCCCGAAAACATGTCTTTAACCACACGGAGGTGGAACAACTGGAACTGCAGGGATACCGGGTTATTCGGGGGCTGTTAGATGCTTATAAATCCATGATGTTACTGAGTGCTGACGATTTTACCCGTCTAATGGAAACCGACGAATTAGCCGGACATCCAATCGAAACCCGCCTGTTTCACCGGTTATCTGATAAACATCGTAAAGCTTACCAGAATCATGTCAGGCAGTTGAATCCTGCCAGCGATGCGGAGTGGCCGCTTCGCGAACGCTATTACCGGTTGCGACTGGTGCAGGATTATATCAGCGGGATGACAGATTTATATGCATGGGATGAATATCGCCGTCTGATGGCGGTTGATTTTGTCTGACTTTTGTAAAGTACGGGAATAATTTTTTACTTTTAACAAAAGCTTTGATGTGAACTAACGGGTAAATAATAACTCTCATCAATTGACCACAGCAATGGGTCCAAATAGCAAATACTACAGAGAGCCAGAAAATGAAAAAAACCACTTTAGCATTAAGTGCACTCGCATTAAGCCTGGGAATGGCATTTGCGCCTTTGACTGCTTCTGCGGCGGAAACTGCATCTTCATCAAGTCAGCAATTACCGAGTCTGGCTCCTATGTTGCAAAAAGTCATGCCTTCAGTTGTCAGTATCAGTGTTGAAGGAACAGCACCGGTGAAAGCAGCTCAGGGTGGCCAGCAATTCCAGCAGTTCTTTGGTGATATGTCACCTTTCTGTCAGGACGGCTCGCCGTTCCAGTCATCCCCTATTTGCCAGGCTCCGGGCGGTGGTAATGGCGGAGTTCCTCAGCAGGAAAAATTTCGTGCTTTAGGTTCAGGAGTCGTGATTAATGCCGAAAAAGGCTATGTGGTGACTAACAACCATGTGGTCGAAAATGCTTCAACCATACAGGTACAGCTCAGTGACGGTCGTCGTTTTGATGCGAAAGTCATTGGTAAAGATCCTCAGTCGGATATCGCTTTGATTCAGTTAAAAGATGCAAAAAATCTGACCGCGATTAAGATGGCTGACTCTGATAATTTGCAGGTTGGTGATTACACTGTGGCCATTGGTAACCCGTACGGATTAGGCGAAACGGTGACCTCGGGAATTGTTTCAGCCCTGGGACGCAGCGGACTGAACGTTGAAAACTATGAAAACTTCATTCAGACGGATGCGGCGATTAACCGTGGTAACTCAGGTGGGGCGCTGGTTAACCTGAATGGTGAACTGATTGGGATCAATACCGCGATTCTGGCACCGGACGGTGGCAATATTGGTATCGGATTTGCCATTCCAAGTAATATGGTGAAAAACCTGACTGCCCAGATGATTGAATACGGTCAGGTGAAACGTGGTGAACTGGGTATTATGGGAACGGAGCTTAACTCGGAGCTCGCTCAGGCCATGAAAGTGGATGCTCAGCGTGGTGCATTTGTCAGCCAGGTGTTACCAAACAGTTCAGCAGCAAAAGCCGGTATTAAAGCCGGGGATGTGATTGTTTCAATGAATAACAAACAGCTGAACAGCTTCGCTCAGTTGCGTGCTGATGTCGGGTCTCTGCCGGTGGGCACTAAACTTGAGCTGGGCTTACTGCGTGATGGTAAACCACTCACGGTAAATGTAGAGCTGCAACAGAGTACTCAGACAAAAGTACAGTCGGCAACTATTTATACCGGAATTGAGGGGGCGGAACTCAGTAACTTTGATGCCGATGGTCAGAAAGGGGTGAAAGTTAACAGCGTTAAACCGGGTAGCCGCGCCGCAGCCATTGGCCTGAAAAAAGATGACGTTATCCTGGGAGTTAACCAGCAGGCAGTCACTAACCTTGGGGAGTTGCGTAAAGTTCTGGACAGCAAACCTTCAGTACTGGCATTGAACATCAAACGTGGTAACAGTAATCTGTATCTGCTGGCTGAATAATCTCAGACACCAGCCGTAAAAAAAGCCGGTCAGTACTGACCGGCTTTTTCAATGTTGTAACGGGCCGCATAGTGCCAGAAGATCAACGGGTAAGCTTTTCAAGATCAGCTTCAATTTCAGAGATCTTATTCGATACCACCAGCTCCAGATGGCGAAGATCATCAAGGATCTTAATTTTCAGATCGACTTCAGCTTGTTCCTGCTGGCAAAGCTGATCCAGTTCATCTATCACATAACGAAGATTTGGGCTGATTTCCTGAACTTCTTTAAAGCCTTGTCCGGTTTGATCAGACACGACAGTCTTACGCTGGCGTGGATATTTAAACTTCACGCTTTTAGCAAAAAACTCGCCTTTATCCTTACGGAAATAAATTTTCAGAATATCGTTATTGGCTTCCTGGCGCAGGCTGTAACGGTCAACTTCTTCAGGATGGGTTATACCTAAGCTTTTTAAGTTATCGTACATGGAAAGTTACCTTTTCAGAGAACAACATTCAGAATGAATCGTGATGGCAGTCCAGGGACAGCACTCACGGAGCGTAAAGTCATTACACCAGGTTGCAGGCTTGAAGGACTGGTAAAGAAACCTCACTGCCTGCGGTCAGGATTTCGTGCCCGCAGGCAGTAGCCTCAGAGATGCCTCCAGCTTATAGCAGAAGGCACACTGAATTAATCGATAGAACGCAGTAGTTCGTTGATTCCAACTTTACCACGGGTTTTAGCGTCCACTTTTTTCACGATCACTGCACAGTACAGGCTGTAACTGCCATCTTTAGACGGCAGGTTGCCGGAAACTACCACGGAGCCGGCAGGCACTCGACCGTAGTGGACTTCACCGGTTTCTCTGTCATAAATTTTGGTGCTCTGGCCAATGTATACACCCATTGAAATGACAGAACCTTCTTCAACAATGACGCCTTCAACGATTTCTGAACGGGCACCAATAAAGCAGTTATCTTCAATAATGGTGGGGTTTGCCTGTAACGGCTCAAGTACACCACCGATACCTACACCCCCGGACAGGTGGACGTTTTTACCAATCTGTGCACATGAACCAACGGTAGCCCAGGTATCTACCATAGTACCTTCATCCACATAAGCACCGATATTGACATATGAAGGCATCAGAACGGTGTTGCGGGCAATAAATGCACCCTGACGAACGGCAGCGGGTGGTACCACGCGGAAACCTTCTTTTTTGAAGCGGGCTTCGTCGTAACCGGCAAATTTCATCGGTACTTTATCGTAGAAACGAGTTTCTGAACCTTCCATAACCTGGTTGTCATGGATGCGGAAGGATAACAATACAGCTTTTTTTAGCCATTGATGAGTGACCCATTCACCGTCAATCTTTTCCGCAACACGCACCTCACCGCTATCAATTAATTGTACCACCTGAGTAATGGCATCGCGGGTTTGTGCATCTACATTGTCCGGGGTGATATCGGCACGGCGTTCGAATGCGGCTTCAATAATTGTTTGTAACTCTTGCATTGTCTGTTTCCTGCATCAATGGTTTGGTAAAAAATCTGACAGCCAGGGAGTTGAATCCCCCTAAAGTAAAAATGTATTCCGGAGCGAATGTCGCTGGTCAGAGGGTAATTATCCTTTATCGTTTGGATTCAGTGCCTCTGTCAACCGTTGTCGTAAACTATCACGCATTTTATCGTCTAATGCTCGTCTTTCACTGTCTGCCAGAATGAATAAGTCTTCTACGCGCTCGCCGATGGTACTGATCCTGGCACCATGCAATGAAATTCCTGCTTCAGCAAACACCGCACCTACCTGGGCTAACAACCCCGGGTTATCCAGTGCCACTAATTCCAGATATGTCCGGTGATTAGTATGAGCGGGCAGATAACGAATTTCGGTATCCACATTAAAATGACGCAGACGAGCTGACAAACGGCGCGGTCTTGGCGGAACCCATTCCGGCTGGGATAACGCCTGGGTCAGCCCGTGAATAATCGCTTCATGACGGTCAGCCGCCAGTGGCCTGCCGTCGGGTTCCAGTACAATAAAGGTATCCATCGCCATACCGTCACGATTGGTAAAAATCTGTGCGTCGTGGACACTCAGATTGCGACGGTCCAGTTCTCCGGCAACTGTCGCGAATAAGTAAGGACGGTCCGGACTCCAGATGAAAATCTCTGTTCCTCCCCGTGAAGCCTGTGGACTTATCAGTACCAGTGGTTTCGAAAGCGGATGCGTCAGCAGATTACGGGCATGCCAGGCCAGCTGACTGGCACTGTGGCGCAGAAAGTAATCCGCTCTGCAACGATTCCAGATTTTGTGCAACCGGGTTTCATCGATATTATCCATCCGCAGTAACGCGAGGGCCTGCAGTCGGTTGTGGCGAACCCGTTCACGAAGGTCAGGGTTGCTGTCCATACCACGTCGCAGCTGTTTTTCGGTGGCAAAATAGAGCTCACGTAACAAACTCTGTTTCCAGCTGTTCCATAAGCTTTCATTAGTGGCGCAGATATCTGCCACGGTTAAACAGATCAGCAGGCGCAACTGCTTCTCGTTTCGCATCACTTCAGCAAATTGCTGGATAACGCTCTGGTCCTGAATATCCCGGCGTTGAGCCGTCACCGACATCAGCAAATGGTGTCTCACCAGCCAGGCTATTAGCTGGGCATCACGGGAGGGAAGGGAATGCAACCGGGCAAATTCCATAACATCTTCAGCCCCCAGAGTGGAGTGGTCACCCCCACGCCCTTTTGCGATATCGTGGAACAGGGCTGCAATCAACAGAATTTCCGGGTGGATCAGTCGTTGCCAGATTTCGACACATAACGGATGCTTTTCCCGTGATTTCTCGTGACCAAAGCTTTCCAGCTTCTGTAATACCCGAATAGTATGTTCGTCGACAGTGTAGGCGTGAAACAGATCGAACTGCATTTGCCCGACAATTTTGTTCCATTGAGGCAGGTAAGCAGGCAAAACGCTGTGATGATGCATTGGCACCAAAGCCCGGCTAACCGCGCCCGGATGGCGCAAAATATCCATAAATAGTCTCCGGGCCTCGGGGATTTCACATAGCGGATAGTCCAGGATTCTTAGGGCATAGCGCAGTTGTCGTAGTGTTGACGAATAAATACCGGTAATGTTCTTGTTCCGCACAATCACATTGAACATACGGATAATGGATTCCGGCTGACGGATAAACAGCATGTTATCCCGCAGGTCAATCAGCGATCCACGCAACTGAAATTCTTCATCCAGAGGCTGTGGCTTATCCGTGGCCGGTAATGCCAGTATGGCCTCATCAAATAACTGCAGCAGCATTTCGTTCAGTTCTCTGATGTCCCGGGTAACGCGATAAAAATCTTTCATCATCCGTTCGACCGGTTCATTGCCTTCACCCTGATAATCCAGGCGTTGTGCTACTGCCAGTTGTCTGTCGAATGATAACCGGTTGTCGTATCGGGTCAGGGTCAGGTGCAGAGCAAAGCGAATTCGCCACAGGAAGTCCTGGCACTGATTCAGTTCGTCCCGTTCGTCCCGGGTCAGGAAACCAAAATCAACCATTTCATCCAGTGAGGTGGCACCAAAATGACGGCGGGCGACCCACAGCAGCATGTGAATGTCCCGCAATCCCCCCGGACTACTCTTAATATCTGGCTCCAGGTTATAACTGGTTCCGTGGTATCGATGATGGCGTTCTTTCTGTTCCTCGATTTTTGCGGCATAAAATTCAGAAGAGGGCCAGAAGCCTTCACTGAAAATATTTTTTTGCAATTCCAGAAACAGCGAAACGTCACCGGTAAGCATCCGTGATTCGATAAGATTTGTGGCAACGGTGAGGTCTGATAGCCCTTCCAGCAGGCACTCTTCTAAGGTCCGGACACTGTGACCTACCTCCAGCTTGAGGTCCCAAAGCAGAGTCAGCAATTCGCTGGCCCTGTGGGCACTCTGCTCATCCAGCCGTTGACGGCTGAGAATCAATACATCGATATCAGAAAGCGGGTGCAGTTCTTTTCGGCCGTATCCCCCAACAGCGACCAGAGCGAGCTCTTTAATTCCATCGAATTTGAAAAAGCGCCAGAGCCGGCATAGCAGATGGTCAATAAACTGGGTTCTGGCATCGATAAGCTGATGAACGGACTGACCTGCATCGAAAGCGTCTCCCAGCCGGGTTTGAAAATCATCCAGCAGAGATCTCAGCATTTCGCGGTTCAGGGTTTCGTCGGGCCAGTGAAGCGGAGCGTTAATGCTTTTTTTATCAATTGTTTCCGGCAGGCGGCTACTCATCGTCGCTACTCATTGGATAAAAAAACCGGCAAAAGCCGGCTTCAGGAATTATTTGTCAGATTTAACCTTCGTTAACCAGAATGGCCGGAAGTGTTTCTTCCTTACGCAGGGTTAAAATCTCACAGCCATTGTTTGTCACCACAATAGTATGTTCGTATTGTGCCGACAAGCTTCGATCTTTGGTTTTCACTGTCCAGCCGTCTTTCATACTGCGAATCCGGTAATCTCCTGCGTTGACCATCGGCTCAATGGTAAATGTCATGCCCGGTTGCAGTACCACGCCTCCATCATCTGCATCGTAATGCAGAACCTGAGGCTCTTCATGGAATCCCCGGCCGATACCATGCCCGCAGTACTCACGGACGACAGAAAAGTCCTGAGCTTCGACAAATTTTTGAATTTCACGGCCCAGCGTCCGTAAACGGATACCCGGTTTCACCATTTTCAGCGCGAGATAGAGACTTTCCTGTGTCACGCGACACAGACGTTCTCCCAGAATGGTAGGCGTGCCGGCGATAAACATTTTTGATGTATCACCATGGAAGCCATCTTTAATTACGGTAACATCAATGTTCACAATATCGCCATCTTTGAGCAGGCGATCGTCGCTGGGAATGCCATGGCATACCACTTCGTTGATCGAAATACAGACTGATTTCGGGTAACCATGATAGCCGAGGCAGGCTGAAACCGCATGTTGATGTTGAGTGATGTAGTTATCACAGATACGGTCCAGTTCGCCGGTAGAGATACCAGGTTTCACATGTTCTGCAATCATTTCCAGCACTTCAGCCGCCAGGCGGCCGGCAACACGCATTTTTTCGATATCTTCGGGAGTCTTTATTGAAATAGCCATGAAATCAGTCCGGGTGCGACCAGCCAGAGGCTGGCAAAAATAAAATAATGATACCGGATATGTTAACAGCCAGCTAAACGGCTGCCAATGTTAATCAGTCCATCAGGTGTGAACAGAGACGTAGGAATTTTAACCTCCACCGGGCAACAAATATTGCCGTGAGTGGGGGATTTGTGGTATAAAACGCGCCGACGAATCTGTGGGTCAGCTTTCGCTGTTCCGGGTTCGTTTAATTCTCGTTATGTGAAAAGGCAGGGCGTTCCTTTGTTTTATACGACAGGAAATGCAGACTGACCAATACACACATGTATCGACACATACTCCGGGGTGCCTTCACAGGTCGGTGGTATGGGATACATGGAGGCTCAACCCCAACATATATTTTTAGAGGTAATCATGGCTACTGTTTCCATGCGCGATATGCTTAAGGCCGGTGTTCACTTTGGTCACCAGACCCGTTACTGGAACCCGAAAATGAAACCTTTCATCTTCGGTGCTCGTAACAAAGTTCACATCATTAACCTTGAGCAGACTGTACCAATGTTCAACGATGCATTGGCTGAGCTGAGCAAAATTTCTTCCCGTAAAGGTAAAATTCTGTTTGTTGGTACTAAGCGTGCAGCAAGCGAAGCGGTTAAAGAAGCTGCTCTGAGCTGCGATCAGTACTTCGTTAATCACCGTTGGTTAGGTGGGATGCTGACTAACTGGAAAACCGTTCGTCAGTCAATCAAGCGTCTGAAAGATCTGGAAGCTCAGTCTCAGGACGGTACTTTCGAAAAACTGACCAAGAAAGAAGCTCTGATGCGTGGTCGTGAACTGGCTAAGCTGGAAAACAGCCTTGGCGGTATCAAAGACATGGGCGGTCTGCCGGATGCCCTGTTCGTAATCGATGCTGATCACGAACACATCGCTATCAAAGAAGCAAATAACCTGGGTATCCCGGTATTTGCGATTGTTGATACTAACTCTGATCCGGATGGCGTCGATTACGTTATCCCTGGTAACGACGATGCGATCCGTGCTGTCACTCTGTATCTGACTGCTGTGGCAACTACCGTTCGTGAAGGTCGTTCTCAGGACCTGGCTGAACAGGCTGAAGAAGCATCTTTAGAAAACGTCTAATAAGGTTTGCTCTGTAAAGAGCCCTTAACGTCAGATGTTATCTGCAAGGGGCCGAAACCGGCCCCTTTCATTATTTAAAATTCGTTTAGCGTGAATACGTTCCGCTGGGCGAAGTAAATCTCCTGCGAAATGATGCTGTTTGTTGTTATCTCCGGGTAAAGCAAACAGACCACAGTTAACCGAGGACATTAAGAATGGCTGACATTACCGCTGCTCTGGTAAAAGAACTGCGCGAGCGCACTGGCGCTGGCATGATGGAATGTAAAAAAGCGCTGGTTGAAGCTAACGGCGATATCGAACTGGCTATCGACAACATGCGTAAGTCTGGCCAGGCAAAAGCTGCGAAGAAATCAGGTCGCGTTGCTGCTGAAGGTGTGATCCTGACTAACGTTGAAGGTAACACTGGTGTAATTATCGAACTGAACTGCGAAACTGACTTCGTTGCTAAAGATGCAGGCTTCCTGGCATTTGGTAAAGAAGTTCTGGCCGCGGCAGTGGCTGAGAAAATCACTGATATTGAAGCTCTGAAAGCTAAATTTGAAGAACAGCGTACTGCGCTGGTCTCTAAAATTGGTGAAAACATCAATATCCGTCGTGTTGCTCAGCTGGAAGGCGACGTGGTAGGTTCTTACCTGCACGGTGCACGTATCGGTGTTCTGGTGGCTGCAACAGGTGCTGACGAAGAGCTGGTTAAACACGTTGCAATGCACATTGCAGCCAGCAAACCTGAATACGTTAAACCAGATGACGTTCCCGCAGATGTGGTTGCCCGTGAGCACCAGATCCAGCTGGATATTGCTATGCAGTCTGGTAAGCCACGTGAAATCGCAGAAAAAATGGTTTCAGGCCGTATGAACAAATTTACCGGTGAAGTTTCTCTGACCGGTCAGCCGTTCGTAATGGATCCTTCTAAAACTGTTGGTCAGTTGCTGAAAGAGAAAGGTGCTGACGTAGTTAACTTTATCCGCTTCGAAGTGGGTGAAGGTATCGAGAAAGTTGAGTCTGATTTTGCTGCTGAAGTTGCAGCAATGTCCAAACAGTCTTAATGCTCTGAAAGAACCGCCAGAAGGGCGGTTCTTTTTTGTCTGTTGATAGTGAGTTCACAGACAACTTCCGTTTCATCCCGTGAGTCTTTTGAGAAAAAGTCAGGCTGGATGAAAGAACAGATTTACCTCTTCTTTATTCACTCATGTTCCAGGAATTAATGATCATGGCGACCAACGCAAAACCGGTATATCAACGTATCCTTCTTAAACTGAGCGGCGAAGCCCTGCAGGGTGCTGAAGGTTTCGGTATTGATGCCAGCATCCTTGACCGTATGGCTCAGGAAATTAAAGAGCTGGTTGAATTGGGCATCCAGGTTGGGGTCGTGATTGGCGGCGGTAACCTGTTCCGCGGCGCCGGTCTTGCTAAAGCCGGAATGAACCGTGTGGTCGGTGACCATATGGGAATGCTGGCCACCGTAATGAATGGTCTGGCAATGCGTGATGCACTACATCGCGCTTATGTTAATGCCCGTCTGATGTCCGCAATTCCTTTGAACGGTGTGTGTGATAACTACAGCTGGGCAGAAGCGATTAGCCAGCTGAGAAATAACCGGGTGGTTATTTTTGCTGCCGGAACCGGTAACCCGTTTTTTACTACGGATTCAGCGGCCTGTCTGCGTGGTATCGAAATTGAAGCCGATGTCGTTTTAAAAGCGACCAAGGTTGATGGCGTTTATTCTGCCGACCCAATGACGACGCCGGATGCTGAATTGTATGAAAAATTGAGCTATCAGGATGTGCTGGAACGCGAACTGAAGGTCATGGACCTGGCTGCCTTTACTCTGGCCCGCGATCATAACCTACCAATTCGGGTGTTCAATATGAATAAACCAGGGGCATTGCGTCGGGTTGTGATGGGTGAAAAAGAAGGTACCCTGATCGCGCAGTAATCCTGTCAGCATAAATTAAAATAAGGTATATTCTGAACAACACTGGTTATCAGTCATTGGTGCTGTTCAGATTCACTGATGATGACGGACCCCATTTTGCCTGTCGCTCAGGCAAAAACATCAGACCAAACGAATCCAAGGGTTTTAATGTGATTAACGATATTAAAAAAGATGCTGAAGTACGCATGGAAAAATGCGTAGAAGCGTTTAAAAATACGATTTCTAAAGTGCGCACCGGGCGTGCATCTCCTTCTCTGCTGGATGGCATTGTAGTTGAGTATTATGGTGCCCCAACGCCCCTGCGTCAGCTGGCTAGCGTGACTGTAGAAGACTCCCGCACACTGAAGATCAATGTGTTTGATCGTTCATTAAGCCCTGCCATTGAGAAAGCAATTATGGCTTCTGATCTCGGCCTGAATCCAAGTTCAGCCGGATCTGACATCCGTGTTCCACTGCCAGCGCTGACTGAAGAGCGTCGTAAAGATTTGATCAAAGTAGTGCGTGGTGAAGCAGAGCAGGGGCGTGTTTCCGTACGAAACGTGCGTCGCGACAGTAACGATAAAATCAAAGCCCTGCTGAAAGATAAAGAAATCAGCGAAGATGATGAACGTCGTGCTCAGGATGAAATCCAGAAAATGACCGATGTCAGCATCAAAAAAGTGGATGCTGCTCTGGCAGAAAAAGAAGCGGAGTTAATGGAGTTTTAATCTCGCTTTGCCAGACTGACTAACGCCGCGAAAGAAAGCCATAGTGATGTCTTTCTACGCGGCGTTTTACATTGTTGGCTACCCCGACAGCGTGTCTGGTTGTTTACTCTTTGATTATAAATGGAAATATTCATGAAACATTTGACTCTGCTGGGTTCCACCGGGTCTATAGGGACCAGTACTTTGTCGGTTGTACGGGAAAACCCTGACAAATACCAGGTGACAGCACTGGTGGCGGGTAAAAATGCCGGGCTTATGGCAGAACAGTGCAGCGAATTCCTGCCGCGTTATGCTGCAATGGCAGATGAGCTGGCGGCTAAGGAATTGCGTGAACGACTGAAAGCATTGAAGATTGATACTGAAGTGCTCTCCGGCGTTCAGGCGATCAGTGAATTAGCGGCCTTACCTGAAGTTTCCCTCGTCATGGCGGCGATTGTCGGGGCATCGGGTTTACTGCCAACACTGGCAGCCATACGCGCGGGCAAACGGGTTCTGCTGGCTAATAAAGAGTCACTCGTCACCTGCGGGCGGCTGTTTATGGATGCCGTCCGTCAGTCGGGAGCCTGCCTGATGCCGGTCGACAGCGAACATAATGCTATTTTTCAGAGTTTGCCTGCGGATATACAGCAACAGTTGGGGTATGCTCAGCTACGTGATAGTGGTGTTGATTCCGTTATTCTGACAGGGTCCGGAGGACCTTTCCGGGAAATCCCGCTGGATGAATTACCCCGGATGACACCGGAACAGGCTTGTGCCCATCCGAACTGGACGATGGGTAAAAAGATTTCAGTAGATTCCGCCACTATGATGAATAAAGGTCTTGAATACATAGAAGCTCGCTGGCTGTTTAATGCTGCTGATGCGCAAATTGAAGTGGTGATTCATCCCCAGTCGGTAATTCACTCCATGGTCCGCTATTGTGACGGTAGTGTCATTGCTCAGTTAGGTTCACCTGATATGCGCACTCCGATTGCTCATTCAATGGCATGGCCGGACAGGATTCAGGCGGGCGTTAAGCCACTGGATTTCACTCGTCTGAGCGGATTAACCTTTACGGCGCCTGACTATCATCGTTACCCTTGTCTGAAGCTGGCAATTGATGCCTGTGCTTCAGGACAGGCCGCGACAACGGTGCTGAATGCGGCGAATGAAGTGGTAGTCGAAGCATTTCTCAACCAGCAAATTCGTTTCACTGACATTGCAGCTGTCAATCAACAGATACTGGATTCCGCAGTATTAGAGGAACCTGAGACCGTGGAAGCGGTGATGGAGATTGACAGGCAGACGCGGATTCGAACAAAGAACTGGCTAGCGAAGCTGTCATAACAGCTTTGTGTCGCCGCCATTTGTTCGATTCGGGCGAAAATGGTATAGTCCCAGGCTCATATTTCAGATGTGCGTGGGGGGCTTTTGCCTTGCCTCAACGGTGAAAAGTTTTTGCGGCCAGAAAGTATTCAGAGGTATTTGACTCTCTGATGAAAGGAATTTAATACGCATTATGTCGTCCCTATACCAAGAACATATCCCTGAAAATCACAGGGCTCTACCGCGGCATGTTGCTATCATTATGGATGGTAACGGACGCTGGGCGAAAAACCAGGGAAAGTTACGTATATCAGGGCACCGGGCTGGAGCAAAAGCCGTCAGACGTGCGGTCAGATTCGCTGTCACAAAAGAGATGGAAGCACTGACGTTATATGCATTTAGCAGTGAAAACTGGAACCGTCCTGAACAGGAAGTTTCAGCACTGATGGAGCTGTTTCTCTGGGCGCTCGACAGCGAAGTAAAAAGTTTGCACAAACACAATGTCCGCCTGAAAGTTATTGGCGACGTTAAGCGTTTCAGTGCCCGGATTCAGGAGCGTATTCGCCTGGCAGAATCTCTGACAGCCGAAAACAGTGGTCTGACTCTGAATATTGCCGCGAATTATGGCGGTCGTTGGGATATTGTTGATGGTGTACGGAAGCTGGCACATTTGGTGCAACAGGGTGATTTAGCCCCTGAGGATATCTCCGAACAACTGCTGGGTGATGAGCTTTGTCTTTGCAAACTCTCGCCAGTAGATTTAGTAATAAGGACAGGTGGAGAGCATCGGATTAGTAATTTTCTGTTGTGGCAGGTAGCTTATGCAGAATTTTATTTTAGTGATGTTCTCTGGCCCGATTTTGATGAACATGTTTTTCAGGGTGCACTGGATGCCTTCTCTATACGGGAACGCCGGTTTGGCGGTGCAGCACCGGATGGCGCATAAATGGAGCGGGGGTAACCTTTGTTAAAGTCACGTTTGATTACCGCGATGATTCTTATTCCGTTGGTAATCATTGCATTATTCTGGTTACCACCCATCGGCTTCAATATTATTGTCCTGATCATATGCATGCTGGCAGCATGGGAATGGGGGCAGTTTGCCGGAATGGTCAACACTCAACAGCGTATCTGGCTGGCTGTCTTATTTGGCTTGCTGCTGGCTTTAATGATGTTTCCCTTACCTCCTTACCAGCATGATATCCATCAACCTCCGGTATCACTCTCTTTGTATGTCTCGCTCAGCTGGTGGTGTGTCGCACTTATTCTGGTGTTATTTTACCCAAAATCTGCGGTGCTCTGGCGTCATTCTCGTTTCCTGCGTCTGGTCTTTGGTGCTCTCACGCTGATACCGTTTTTCTGGGGGATGATTGCACTACGCCAGTATCACTACGAAGTTGATCATTTTGCCGGAGCCTGGTGGTTGCTGTTTGTCATGTTACTGGTATGGGGCGCAGATTCCGGAGCTTACATGTTTGGTAAGCTATTCGGCAGGCATAAACTGGCTCCCAGAGTTTCACCGGGTAAAACCCTGGAAGGATTTTTGGGGGGACTGGTGACCTCCGCAGTGATTGCCTGGGTGTTTTCATTGTTGGCTCCTTTGTCGGTCAACACTGAGACTCTGATTATTTGCGCTATTTTTGCTACCCTGGCTTCTGTACTGGGCGACCTGACCGAGAGTATGTTCAAGCGGGAAGCTGGCATTAAAGACAGCGGAAATCTGATTCCGGGGCATGGCGGTATTCTTGACCGTATCGACAGCCTGACAGCTGCGGTGCCGGTTTTTGCCTGTCTGCTATTGCTGGTGTTCCATATCGTTTAAGGAAGTCATGTGATGGGAAGCATACTTTGGAGTATTGGCGCATTCATTGTCGGGTTAGGGATCCTGATTACCGTCCATGAATTTGGTCACTTTTGGGTTGCTCGTCGCTGTGGTGTCTGGGTAGAGCGCTTCTCTATCGGCTTCGGTCCTGCTTTATGGCGGAAGAAAGACAAACTGGGCACCGAGTATGTTATTGCCGTCATTCCGCTGGGCGGTTACGTCAAAATGCTGGATGAGCGTGCCGGTGAGGTTCCTGCCGATCGCCTTCATCAGGCATACACCCGTAAAACAGTCGGTCAGCGTGCAGCTATAATTGCTGCCGGTCCTGTCGCAAATTTCATTTTTGCTGTGTTTGCTTACTGGCTGGTTTTTATGCATGGTGTACCGGGCATAAAGCCGGTCACTGGTGAAATAGCCAACAATTCTGTTGCCCAACAGGCCCAAATTGAGCCCGGAATGGAACTTAAAGCCATTGACGGTATCGAAACGCCTGACTGGGATGCTGTGAGAATGGCATTGATTGGTAAAATTGGAGATAGCGAAGCGACCGTGACGTTATCTCCATTCGGCCAGTCAAATGAGGTGGTAAGACACCTGGACTTGCGAAAATGGGCGTTTGATCCTGAGAAACAGGATCCTGTGACCTCGCTGGGGATTATTCCAAAGGGTCCGGTCATCGAAACCGTCCTCGCGCAGGTGCAGAAAAATTCACCTGCAGCAATGGCAGGTTTGCAAGCCGGAGACAGGATCGTTAAAGTCGATGGTAAAGTTATAGAAAACTGGCAATCTTTTGTGGTTGATGTCAGGGATAATCCGGGTAAACCGCTGCAGGTTCTGGTTGAACGTGGTGGTGAAGTTCGGGAATTAACCATGACTCCAGCGGTCAAATCGGCTGGACACGGCAAAGAAGGATTTGCGGGAGTGATTCCCCGGGTTCAGCCTCTGCCGGATCAATACAAAGTATTGCGACAGTACGGGCCTGTCGTCGCAATAGGTGAAGCCTCGGTAAAAACCTGGCAACTTGTGAAGCTGACAGCGTCAATGCTGGAAAAATTAGTGACTGGTGATATAAAGCTGAATAACCTGAGCGGGCCGATATCCATCGCCCAGGGAGCGGGGGCTTCAGCTGAGTACGGAATGATATACTATTTGATGTTTTTGGCGTTGATTAGTGTCAATCTGGGGATTTTTAATCTTGTCCCGTTACCGGTGTTAGATGGTGGGCATCTGCTCTTCCTGCTGGTCGAAAAGATCAAAGGTGGGCCGGTGTCTGAGCGAGTTCAGGACTTTAGTTATCGCATTGGCTCTGTTGCGCTGGTGTTGTTAATGGGGCTTGCACTTTTCAATGATTTCTCACGTTTGTAGAGAGTGGAATTCTGCAAACGGGGATGTGTTAGGAACACGCATAATAACGATGGCGATGAAAAAGTTGCTCATAGCGTCGCTGCTGTTCAGCAGCGCCACCGTGTACGGTGCAGACGATTTCGTAGTGAAAGATATTCATTTCGAAGGGTTGCAGCGAGTCGCCGTCGGGGCGGCATTGCTCAGCATGCCCGTTCGTGTTGGTGATTCAGTAAATGATGATGACATCAGAAACACGATTCGTTCACTTTTCGCAACCGGTAATTTCGAAGATGTTCAGGTACTGCGTGACGGTAATGACCTGATTGTCCAGGTCAAAGAACGTCCGACAATTGCCAGTATCACTTTCTCCGGTAACAAAGCGGTTAAAGATGATCAGCTGAAGCAAAATCTTGAAGCCTCCGGGGTTCGGGTTGGAGATGCACTTGACCGCACGACAATCTCTTCGATTGAGAAGGGTCTGGAAGATTTCTATTACAGTGTGGGTAAATATACCGCCAACGTAAAAGCGATCGTGACACCTCTGCCACGTAACCGTGTTGATCTGAAATTTGTGTTTGTCGAGGGTGTTTCTGCTCAGATTCAGCAGATTAACATCGTCGGTAACAAAGCGTTCAGTTCTGACGAGCTGATATCGCGCTTCCAGTTACGGGACGAGGTACCATGGTGGAACGTGGTGGCTGACCGTAAATATCAGAAACAGAAGCTGGCGGGTGACTTAGAAACCCTGCGTAGCTTCTATCTGGAGCGTGGTTATGCACGTTTTAATATTGATTCGACTCAGGTCAGTCTGACCCCGGACAAGAAAGGGATCTATATCACTGTAAACATCTCCGAAGGCGATCAATATAAGATCTCCGGAGTCGAGGTCAATGGTGATATGGCTGGCCATTCTGCCGAAATCGAACAGCTGGCAAAAATTAAGCCAGGTGAGTTGTATAATGGGACAAAGGTTACCCATATCGAAGACAGCATTAAGAAACTGCTGGGTAACTACGGATACGCTTATCCGCAGGTGATGACCCAGCCGGAAATTAATGACAAAGACAAAACCGTTAAGCTGCATATCAGTGTAAATGCCGGAAATCGTTACTACGTTCGTAAAGTGATTTTTGAGGGTAACACCACTTCTAAAGACTCCGTACTGCGTCGCGAAATGCGCCAGATGGAAGGTGCGTGGCTCGGCAGCAACCTGGTAGAGCAGGGTAAAGAGCGTCTGAATCGTACCGGTTACTTTGAAAGTGTTGACGTGGATACCCAGCGGGTCCCAGGTTCACCGGATGAAGTTGATGTTATTTACAAGGTGAAAGAGCGTAACACCGGAACCTTTAACATCGGTGTGGGTTACGGTACCGAGAGTGGTGTCAGCTTCCAGGTGGGGGTCACCCAGGAAAACTGGATGGGTACAGGTAATACCGTGGGTATCAGTGGTACCAAAAACGATTACCAGACCTATGCAGAGTTGTCGATGACCGATCCGTACTTCACCGTTGATGGTGTGAGTCTGGGGGGACGTGTATTCTACAATGACTTTAAAGCCGATGATGCTGATTTGTCTGACTATACTAACCGTAGCTATGGTCTTGACGGTACGCTCGGCTTCCCGGTCAATGAGAATAACACCCTGCGTGTCGGTCTGGGCTATGTCCACAATGATCTGTCTGATATGCAACCGCAAATTGCGATGTGGCGGTACTTCAGGTCGATTGGTAAAACATTTGCTACCGATAACGATGACAGTACCTATTCTTCTGACGATTTCACCTTTAACTATGGCTGGACCTATAACACGCTGGACCGTGGCTTCTTCCCGACAGCAGGTAACCGTACTAACCTGAATGGTAAGGTGACTATCCCGGGTTCTGATAACAGTTATTACAAGGTGACACTGGATACTCAGCAATATGTTCCGCTGAACGAAAACCGTACCTGGGTATTACTGGGTCGTGGACGTGTCGGGTATGGAGACGGTCTGGGTAATAAAGAGCTGCCGTTCTATGAAAACTTCTATGCTGGCGGTTCGAGTACCGTTCGTGGTTTCCAGTCGAACACTGTGGGTCCGAAAGCGGTTTACTATAAATATGGTACGGACTCAAACTGCGGTACCAGCAGTAACAGTATTTGTAAATCGGATGATGCAGTGGGCGGCAACGCCATGGCTGTTGCCAGCCTTGAGTTAATAACCCCAACACCATTTGTGAGTCAACAATACAGTAATTCATTACGGACTTCTGTGTTTGTTGATGCCGGTACGGTATGGGATACTAACTGGCAGAATACGACGGAAACGGAAGCCTTAGGGATCCCTGATTACAGCAAGCCAGGTAATATCCGTGTATCAAGTGGTGTTTCACTGCAATGGATGTCACCGTTAGGTCCGCTGGTGTTCTCGTATGCCCAGCCAGTCAAGAAGTATAGTGGTGATAAAGCAGAACAGTTCCAGTTTAATATCGGAAATACCTGGTAAAATACTGACTGTAACTTGCTAAAGTGTATTGCAACAAAACAGCATAACCTGCTGTTTTGTTTTGCAAAAACAGTGTCTACGACACAAACGGTGATGGTAAGGAGTTTATAGTGAAAAAGTTGTTATGTGCCGCAGGTCTTGGTCTCGCTCTGGCTGCTTCTTCTGTAGCAGCACAGGCCGCTGACAAAATTGCAGTAGTCAACGTATCTAATATCTTCCAGCAGCTACCACAGCGTGCTGCGATTGCCCGTCAGCTTGAGAACGAGTTCAAAGGTCGTGCAACTGATCTGCAGGCTCAGGAACGTGCTCTTCAGGCCCAGATGCAGAATTTCCAACGCAACGCCTCTACAATGAAAGCCAGTGTTCGCGCGAGTACTGAGAAAGACATCATGGCTAAACGCCAGGCTTTCTCTGAAAAAGCGCAGGCTTTTGAAGATGACAACCGTCGTCGCCAGACTGAAGAGCGTAACAAGCTGCTGACTCAGATTCAGGCTGCAGTGAAGAAAGTCGCTTCCAGCGAAGGCTATGATATTGTTATTGATTCGAACGCCGTTGCTTATGCAACTGATGCAAAAGATATCACTGCTGACGTGCTGAAACAGGTTAAATAATTAATGTCATCTATTCGACTGGCTGACTTAGCTCAGCAGTTAGATGCAGAATTGCACGGAGATGGCGATATCGCCATCTCCGGCATTGCTTCTATGCAATCTGCAGTCCCCGGAAACATTACATTTCTGGCAAACAGTCGCTACCGCGAGCAACTTGCGCACTGCAAAGCAGATGCTGTGGTGCTGACGGAAGCTGATCTGGAATGGTGTCATAGTGCAGCGTTGGTGGTGAAAGATCCCTATCTGACCTATGCCCGCATGGCCCAGATTCTCGACACGACCCCTTCTCCTGCAGAAAATATTGCACCAGGTGCGGTGATTTCACCTGCGGCTAAACTAGGCGCTAATGTCTCCATCGGTGCAAATGCGGTGATTGAATCTGGTGTTGAACTGGGTGATAACGTCGTTATCGGTGCTGGCTGCTTTATCGGTAAGAACACCCGCATCGGTGCAGGAACAAAACTCTGGGCGAACGTATCGGTCTACCATGAAGTCCTGATTGGTGAGCAATGCCTGATTCAGTCCGGAACTGTGATTGGAGCCGATGGTTTTGGCTATGCTAATGATCGGGGGAACTGGGTTAAAATCCCTCAACTCGGTTCAGTCGTTATTGGTGACCGTGTAGAAATTGGTGCCTGTACCACAATTGACCGTGGTGCGCTGGATAACACTCAGATTGGGAATGGTGTTATCATAGATAACCAATGCCAGATTGCACATAATGTCATAATTGGTGACAATACAGCAGTCGCTGGTGGCGTTATAATGGCCGGTAGCCTGAAAATTGGTCGTTACTGTATGATTGGCGGTGCCAGCGTGATTAATGGTCATATGGAAATTTGTGATAAAGTCACGGTCACTGGCATGGGAATGGTGATGAGACCTATCACTGAGCCCGGAGTTTACTCTTCCGGAATACCACTTCAGGCGAACAAAGTCTGGCGTAAAACAGCTGCGCTGGTAATGAATATCGATGATATGAGCAAACGACTGAAGGCCATTGAGCGTAAAGTCGGAAAAGAGAACTAACCATAATACGGCCTGTTCTGCAGGATGTCGTAGCTGATTTCAGTTCGCATCCGGGAATAATTGAGCTGACTCGATATTTTTCTATTTGCGACCTGCGATGCACTCTATGAGCATGCGGGTCGTGTTATTATTGCTAACAGATTTTTAGGACAGGAAGAGTATTTTGACTACTGAAATACATACTCTGAAAATTGAAGAGATTCTGGAACTTCTGCCACACCGCTATCCGTTTTTACTGGTTGACCGTGTAGAGGATTTTGAGCCACATAAGTATCTGCGTGCAGTAAAAAATGTGACTGTCAATGAGCCTTTCTTCCAGGGACATTTCCCGGGCAAACCCATTCTGCCTGGTGTGTTAATTCTTGAGGCCATGGCGCAGGCCACCGGCATTCTGGCATTTAAAAGTGTCGGAAAGCTGGAACCTGGTGAACTGTACTATTTTGCTGGTATTGATAACGCCCGTTTTAAAAGACCTGTCGTTCCGGGAGACCAGATGGTGATGGAAGTCACTTTCGAGAAAACCCGTCGTGGTTTGACGCGTTTCAGTGGCGTTGCTACTGTTGACGGTAAGATAGTCTGTGAAGCAACAATGATGTGTGCACGTAGCCGGGAGGCATAAACGTGATTGATAAAACCGCCAGCATTCACCCTAGCTCTATCATTGAAGACGGTGCCATCATTGGACCTGGCGTTCAGATTGGCCCGTTCTGTGTTATCGGACCTCATGTTGAGATTGGTGAAGGGACTGTAGTTAAGTCACATGTCGTGATCAACGGTCATACACGGATTGGTAAAGAGAATGAGATTTACCAGTTTGCTTCCATTGGTGAAGTAAACCAGGATCTCAAATACGCGAAAGAAGAAACCCGTGTTGAAATAGGGGATCGCAACCGTATTCGTGAAAGTGTCTCGATTCATCGTGGGACAACGCAGGGCGGTGGAGTCACTGTGGTTGGCAGTGATAACCTGTTGATGATTAACACCCATATTGCACATGATTGCCAGATCGGTAACCGCTGTATTTTTGCCAATAATGCCACTCTTGCCGGCCATGTCACGGTAGATGATTTCGCTATTATTGGTGGCATGACCGCGGTGCACCAGTGGTGTACGATTGGTGCACATGTCATGGTGGGGGGATGTTCAGGCGTTGCTCAGGACGTCCCTCCTTATGTTATTGCTCAGGGTAACCATGCCACACCTTTCGGTATTAATATTGAAGGTCTGAAACGTCGTGGGTTCAGTAAGGAAGCGCTGCATGCTATCCGTAACGCTTATAAATTGCTGTACCGCAGTGGTAAGACACTGGATGAAGTGAAGCCAGAGATTGAAGCTCTGGCGAAAAAGCACAGTGAAGTTCAGCCGTTTTATGACTTTTTTGACCGTTCAACCCGTGGAATCATTCGGTAACGAATGGTGATGCATTCTCTGACAGTAGCACTGATCGCCGGGGAAACCTCCGGCGATATTCTTGGTGCCGGCCTGATCCGGGCATTAAAAGCAAAACATCCTGATATTCGTTTCGTTGGTGTCGCCGGCCCGCTAATGCAAGCTGAAGGCTGTGACGCATGGTACGAAATGGAAGAGCTTGCCGTGATGGGGATCGTCGAAGTACTCGGTCGACTGCCGCGTCTGCTGCATATCCGTCGTGATCTGACACGACGACTGACTGCTCTCAGGCCCGATGTTTTTGTGGGTATAGATGCTCCTGATTTCAATATCCCTCTGGAAGGTCGGCTTAAACAGGCAGGCATCCGGACGATCCATTACGTCAGTCCATCGGTATGGGCCTGGCGGCAAAAGCGGGTGTTTAAGATTGGCCGTAATACCGATCTGGTGCTGGCCTTTTTGCCGTTTGAAAAAGCTTTCTACGATAAATATGATGTTCCCTGCAGATTTATCGGACATACCATGGCAGACAGTCTGCCATTGGTTCCTGATAAGGCGGCAGCTCGGGAAAAACTCGGGATTTCCGCAGCTGCGCTTTGCCTGGCATTACTACCTGGTAGCCGGAGTGCCGAAGTCGAGATGCTCAGTGCGGATTTTCTCAAAGCTGCACAACTCCTGCGAGCCCGTTACCCACGGCTTGAAATCGTGGTTCCTATGGTCAATGCCCGTCGCCGTGAGCAGTTTGAACAAATTAAATCCGTGGTAGCCCCTGAACTGGTTCTGCACCTGGTCGATGGCCAGGCACGAGAGGTGATGATAGCCAGTGATGCCGCCATTCTGGCCTCCGGTACGGCAGCCCTGGAGTGCATGCTTGCAAAATGCCCGATGGTGGTCGGCTACCGTATGAAGCCCTTTACCTTCTGGCTGGCCAAACGGTTGGTTAAAACGGAGTGGGTATCTCTGCCAAATTTACTGGCAGGCAGGGAAGTGGTAAAAGAATTGCTTCAGGATGAGTGCCAGCCTGAATTGCTGGCAGCTGCACTCGAGCCTTTGTTACATCAGGGACCAGAGCGTGCTTCGCTCCTTGCAACCTTTACCGAATTACATCAGCAAATTCGCTGGAATGCGGATGAACAGGCAGCACAGGCAGTGCTGGAGTTAGTATCATGACAGAATTTATTTACCCACAGGCAACGCTAATCGCCGGTGTGGATGAAGTTGGCAGGGGGCCGTTGGTCGGTGCGGTGGTCACCGCTGCGGTTATCCTTGATCCTGCCAATCCGATTCAGGGACTGGCAGACTCCAAAAAACTCAGCGAAAAACGTCGTCTGGCATTGTTTGATGAAATTAAAGCAAAAGCACTCAGCTGGAACCTCGGGCGCGCTGAGCCGGAAGAGATAGACCAACTGAACATTTTGCATGCCACAATGCTGGCCATGCAGAGAGCCGTTGCCGGGCTTTCTGTTACACCTGAATGGGTACTTGTTGACGGTAACCGTTGCCCTTCGTTACCCATGAAATCGCAGGCAGTCGTCAAAGGCGACAGTCTGGTGGCAGAAATCAGTGCTGCATCTATTATTGCTAAAGTTACCCGCGATAACGAAATGGCGAAACTGGATGCCATCTATCCTGAGTATGGTTTTGCCAAACATAAGGGGTATCCGACAGCTTACCACCTGGAAAAGCTGAGTTTGCTGGGAGCGACACCTCATCATCGCCGTAGTTTTGCGCCGGTCAGAAATGTTCTGATCGCTGGCGGAACCTGATTTCACTAATACTTTAAAATGCATGACCGGATAACCCATGGCTGAACCCCGTTTTATACATCTGCATGTACACAGCGACTATTCCATGATTGATGGATTAGCGAAAACGGGTGCTATGGTGAAAGCTGCGGCAGCCCTCGAGATGCCAGCGATTGCTATTACCGATTTCACTAACCTCTGTGGTTTGGTGAAATTTTATGGTTCTGCTCACGGGGCTGGAATTAAACCTATTATCGGCGCTGATTTCCTGGTCGCCAGTGAACTTACCGGGGATGAATTCAGTTCCCTGACGATTCTGGCAGCCAACAATACCGGTTATCAGAATCTTACTTTACTGATTTCAAAAGCCTACCAGCGTGGTTACGGACCTCAGGGACCTGTTATTGACAGAGACTGGTTGATGGAATTAGGCGAAGGTCTGATTCTGCTATCCGGTGGGCGAAGAGGTGATATAGGTAAAAGCTTACTGCGTGGCAATGAGAGCCTGACACGGCAGTGCCTTGAGTTTTATCAGCAATATTTCCCCGACCGTTTCTATCTTGAATTGCATCGTACCGGCCGCCAGGATGAGGAAGATTATCTGCATCTGGCCATAGAACTGGCTGTTGAACATGATATCCCGGTAGTTGCGACCAATGATGTCTGTTTTCTGAAAAGCGAAGATTTTGATGCGCATGAAATTCGCGTAGCAATTCATGATGGTTACACCCTGGATGATCCGAAACGCCCACGACTCTATAGCTCACAGCAATATCTGCGCAGTGAGGCAGAAATGTGTGAGTTGTTTGCTGATATTCCGGCGGCACTGGCGAACAGTGTCGAAATTGCCAGACGCTGTAATGTGACTGTCCGGCTGGGTGAATACTTTCTGCCTCAGTTCCCGACCGGGGAAATGAGTACTGAAGATTTCCTGGTAGACAGTTCGCGTAAAGGATTGGAAGAACGCCTCGAATTCCTGTTTCCGGACCCGGCGGTTCGTGCTGAAAAAAGACCTGCCTATGATGAGCGTCTGGAAATTGAGCTGGGTGTCATAAACCAGATGGGATTCCCTGGTTACTTCCTGATCGTAATGGAATTTATTCAGTGGTCCAAAGATAACGGAGTCCCGGTCGGGCCTGGAAGAGGATCCGGTGCAGGGTCGCTGGTGGCTTACGCACTGAAAATTACCGATCTGGATCCACTGGAATTTGATCTGCTGTTTGAACGTTTTCTGAACCCTGAGCGCGTATCGATGCCCGATTTCGACGTCGATTTCTGCATGG